>Ga0172375_10000188_pt1 | contig 94809 bp, 102 predicted proteins | sample LakKiv1m_FD_114537 | JGI IMG/M metagenome (GOLD analysis project Ga0172375, IMG submission 114537) | Freshwater microbial communities from Kabuno Bay, South-Kivu, Congo - kab_092012_11.1m | ecosystem: Environmental > Aquatic > Freshwater > Lake | place: Democratic Republic of the Congo...
CAAAAAGATGAAAAATGAGGTACCAATTCTTCAGGAACTGCTCGCACCTAACAAACAGAGCCTTCCAACAACAAAAACGGACGCATTGTTTGCGTCCATTCCTGCCTTGTTGCGGGGCCAGGAGTCGCACCTGGTCTAGGAGATTATGCTTTCTGTTTTTCTCCCATTACTGGGAGTGTCGGACTATATCATCTCCGATAAAATCGGAGTTTGGCGTATAGTCTCTACGGACTCTCCTTAAACAATTTCAGGGATTTACTCTGAGTTTGTCGAAGGGTTGCCTCGGTATTGCCCTCTATCAAAGATAGGGTTTCACCGATACAGCCAAATTCTCATGCAATAATTTCTTATTGTAGGGCCCATTTTTGAGCCTCCTGTGCTACTTTACACTACCCCGCGGTACGTTAATGTACAGGAGTGATTATAACATAATAAATAGGGAATTGATGAGATGTGTTATAATATCCATATAAATAGTACAAAGCTATGATCCGGAGGGATGGAACCGGATCAGGGGTATACAAGACTGTGTATCTCTAGCTGACCCTTAAATCAGGTACGGAGGCAAAACCGTAGAAAGAGAGCAACGTATGTCGCTTAAGGCGGAGTACGCGAAATAAGATTTCCTTATCGCATATCATCTTGGGTTAGAGGTTTTTTATATGCAATAAGGCGATAAAACAAGGTGGTACAGTCTTTGTGAAAAGGCCCTTGTAAGATTCCATTTATTATGGAGTTTTACAAGGGTTTTTTTGATATTTAGGGGTATGGTGAAACGGTATCACCGCAGTCTCCAAAACTGCTATTCCTCGTTCAAATCGAGGTACCCCTGCTTATGAAATATATGAACTTACATACCATGAAATGGCATACCCAACACCGTTGGCGTCTGTTTTTTTCGTACTAATGACTTTTAAAGAATAGTAATAAGGAGATTTTATGAACAATAATTTTATAGCAACACATTATCTTAATATGAATTTTTACCTGAAGAAATATTTAGGAAAATTGCCGGATCCACCGCTTCATCCTGGGACACAAAAACCGATAAAAGCTAAAGATCTCGAACTGATATTTCCAAAAGAATTAATACGTCAGGAAATGAGTATGGAGGAAAAAATAGAAATTCCTGACGAAGTACGGGAGCTTTATAAAACGTTTCGTCCAACACCGCTTTTACGAGCGCGAAGGTTAGAAGCTCTTCTTGATACACCAGCGCATATATATTTCAAATATGAAGGCGCAACAGTATCGGGAAGCCATAAAATCAATACTGCTCTTCCACAAGCGTATTACAACAAAAAGGAAGGAGTAAAACACTTGGTTACTGAAACCGGAGCCGGCCAGTGGGGTTCGGCGCTAGCTATAGCATGTAACTTTTTCAAACTCAAATGTACTGTTTTTATGGTCCGTGTATCATTTGATCAAAAACCGTATCGAAAAACGATCATGCAGTTATTTGGAACAGAAGTCATTGCTAGTCCATCGAGCGCGACTCATTTTGGAAAAAAAATATTACTTGAGGATCCGAATTGCCCCGGTAGTTTGGGTATTGCGATAGCAGAGGCGTTGGAAGTGACAACAAGACAAACGAATACACATTATGTTTTGGGAAGTGTATTAAATCACGTGTTGTTGCATCAAACAATTGTCGGACAAGAAGCGAAGAAACAAATGGAAGAGATTGGAGAATATCCTGATATTCTTGTTGGCTGTGTTGGGGGAGGAAGCAATGCCGCCGGGTTTGCTACCCCATTTCTTATAGATAAACTACGAGGGGCGAAAAAGGATTTGCGTTGTATATTTGTCGAGTCTACAGCAAGTCCTAAGATGACAAAGGGAAAATATCGCTATGATTTCGGAGACGCAGGTGGTTTGACGCCACTTATGAAAATGCAGACTCTTGGCGCAAATTATATTCCGGCGCCAATCCATGCTGGAGGACTCCGGTATCACGCAAATGCGCCAATTCTTTCATTTCTTAATGAGGAGAGAATTACAGAAGCACGTGCGTATGGACAGAAAGAAGTATTTGAGTCAGCGGTGTTTTTTGCAAAGGCAGAAGGACTAATTGTGGCTCCTGAAAGCGCCCATGCAGTCAAAGCAGCTATTGATGAAGCGATTCAGGCAAAAGAAGAAGGAAAGAAAAAAGTAATCGTGTTTAATTGTTCCGGACATGGGCTTTTAGATTTAGGAGGATATGAAAAATATATAACAGGACAGATTTAAGTAAAAATGATATACAATAAAAAAAGGAGATATATATGAAACGAATAGTATCTGGAATCACACCATCAGGAGATGGCACGCTTCACATAGGAAACTATCTTGGAGCGGTTAAACAATTTAAAGCTTTGGCAGAAACCAATGAGTGTTTCCTTTTTGTGGCAGATTTGCACGCCCTGACGACAGTTCAAAAAAAAGAACAGCTTCAGAAAAATATTGAAGCATTGATTGTTAATGAGTTAGCGCTTCTTGGAGATTTGAAAAATATTGTATTCTTCCGTCAATCTGATGTTCCAGAGCACACTGAGCTCCAGACAATTCTCAATAACTATACGTCTTTGGGTCTTATAAAACGTGCACATGCATACAAAGACAAATTGGAAAAGGAAGTCGGTGAGGAAGATGTAAATATGGGACTGTTTAACTATCCGGTTCTCATGGCGTCAGACATCCTTATATATAAAGCGGATCTTGTACCGGTAGGAAAAGATCAAAAACAACACATAGAAATCACTCGGGACATTGGAGACAGATTTAACAAAACATATAAGAAGAAGGTGCTGAAACTTCCTGATGGGTTTATCCCAGAGGAAGTTGCTGTCATTTATGGAACGGACGGGAAACGGAAAATGAGTAAATCATTAGGAAACATCATTAGTATTTTTGAAAGCGAAGAAATAATAAAAAAACAAGTCATGAGTACCTACACCGATCCTTCCCGTGTTCACGCAAATGATCCAGGACACATTGAAGGCAATATGGTATTTACGTACCTCGACTATTTTGGTGACCGTGATAAGGTTGCTCAATTTAAAGAAGCATATACGCGGGGAACTGTCGCTGACGTGGAAGTGAAAGAGTATCTCTTTGACTCTCTTATGACATATTTTAAAGACGCACGATCTCGATACCAAGCGTTAAAAGATAATCCGGATGCTGTAAAGAAGATCCTTGCTGATGGCGCTGTAAAGGCAAGAAGTATCGCTCAGAAGACGCTTCAGGAAGTTCGGGAAACCATCGGATTAAAAAATGCATATTCAGTAAAGAAAATGGATGCTGTTGGGAAATCAGACATATTCACGATCGACGATTTTATGAAAATGGACGTCCGTGTGGGATATGTGGATAAAGCAGAACACGTAGAGATAAGTGAAAAACTCATCCGTCTTCACGTCGATTTTTCGGGAGACAAGCGTATTATTTTTACGGGAGTCAGGCAATATGGCTACACTGCAGACGATTTTCAAGGAAAACAATTTCTTTTTGTCGTCAATCTTCCGCCGAGAAAAATGGTAGGAGAGGAGAGTCAGGGAATGATTCTAGCAGTCGGAGACGAAAAACCAATGTTCGTTTCAGGAGAAGGTTTGCCGGTTGGATCGAGAGTGCGCTAATTTCCCCCTTTATATTTTAAGTAGCTTAACTCAGATCATTCGTGATATACTTCCTCGGTACAATCTATGGCAGAAAAGATACCACAGAAGAATAAAAAGAACGGCAACGGAAAAAAGCCGATGCGTATTTTTGAATTGAAGCTAAACCTCAACCTCAAGAATATCGTGATGGGTGTTCTTGTTCTTTTTGTTATCCTCTCGTTTCTTGGAAGTTTGGCTGGAGACAGCACATTATATCCAGATAAACCATTGAGCGCGGTAATTACGGATGTAAAAGAGAAAAAGGTAACGAAAATTGATGTAGATGATGCAAAACTCATCGTCACGTACGCTGATGGGAAAAAATATACTTCGAGAAAAGAACCACAGGAGTCGTTATATAAACTCCTTGAATCAGCTCAAGTTGATCCCAATACTGTGGAGATTAAGATTAAAGATAATAGTGCCGGCGCTATTTGGCTTGGAATACTTTCAAATGTCCTTCCTCTCATTCTTACCGTCGTGTTTTTCTTGTTTCTCTTCCGACAAGCGCGGGGAGCTCAAGACAGTATTTTTTCATTCGGACAGAGTAAGGCTCGGATCTTTAATAAAGATTTGCCTAAAGTAACATTTGCCGATGTTGCTGGTGTTGATGAAGCGAAAAAGGAATTGGCGGAAGTAGTTGATTTTTTGAAAAATCCTGCAAAATATACAGCGCTCGGTGCACGGACTCCTAAAGGGGTCATTCTTGTCGGCCCATCGGGAACCGGGAAAACACTTCTTGCAAAAGCAATGGCAGGAGAGGCTCACACGGCATTTTTTTCTATTGCCGGATCTGAGTTTATGGAAATGCTTGTGGGTGTTGGAGCAGCACGTGTACGAGATCTTTTCCTGCAGGCCAAGAAAAGTGCACCAGCAATTATTTTTATCGATGAAATAGACGCGATCGGTCGAATGAGGTCTGTCGGGATTATGGGAGGACACGACGAACGGGAGCAAACACTCAATCAGATCCTTGTCGAAATGGACGGTTTTGAACCAAATACGACAGTCCTTGTTGTTGCTGCAACAAATAGAGGGGATCTTCTTGATCCAGCCCTCACTCGTCCGGGACGGTTTGATAGAAGAATATCTCTTGATCTTCCTGATATGGAAGGAAGAAAAGATATTTTAAAAATTCACGCAAAAGGAAAACCGTTTACCAACGGTCTTGATTGGAATAAAGTAGCAAAACGAACTGTTGGATTTTCTGGAGCGGATCTTGAGAATATGCTTAATGAATCGGCGATTCTTGCTGCTCGGGATAATCAAAAGGAGATTGAATACAAGGATATTGAAGAAGCAGCGACAAAAGTAAAATTAGGCCCTGAGAAAAAAAGGTTGCAATCGGATAAAGACAGGAAGATGACTGCGTACCACGAAGCAGGACATGCTGTTGTGACGTATTATTTATCGGACATGGATAAAGTACATAGGATTAGTATTGTTTCTCGGGGTATGGCTTTAGGGTATACATTGACTCCTCCTGAAACAGATAGGCTTCATGAAACAAAATCACATCTTATTAATCAAATTGCTTCAATGATGGGTGGAAGAGCTGCAGAGGAATTGATTTTTAAAGATGTGACTTCTGGAGCAGCCAATGATATCGATCAGGCAACTCGTATTGCTCGGTATATGGTTATGGAGTTTGGTATGAGTGAGTTGGGTCCAATTAATTACGGTCCGCAAATGGATATTACAGAATGGGGAAAATCACTCATGGAACAACAACAGATTTCTCAAGATTCTCAGGCTGCAATTGATAGAGAAATAAAAAAGTTTGTCGACATTGGATATAAAACTGCGGGAACACTTTTAAAAAAGAATCTTAAGAAATTACATTTTGTGGCAGAGGAATTGATAAAAAAAGAAACCCTAGAAGGTGAAGAATTTGAGCAATTAATGAAATCTTGACAAGAAGTGAAAGAACAGGTGACACTCATACTATGACCCGATTTGTGCTCATTGACGGAAATGCAATTCTTCATCGCGCATTCCATGCGCTTCCGCCGCTTACCTCACCAGACGGACAGCCGGTGCAAGCAGTATATGGTTTCACCTCGATGTTACTTCGGATAATCCATGACTTGAAACCGACACATATGGCAGTGTGTTTTGATCGTCCAGCACCCACATTTCGTAAAGAATTATATAAAAAATATCAAGCGCATCGTCCGAAGATGGATGACCAGCTCGTGCCACAAGTGGAAAAAGTACATGAATTAGTGCGGTCCTTTGGTATTCCTATTTTTGAAAAAGATGGTTTTGAAGCAGACGATGTTATTGGAACAATTACTTCAAAAGTCCAAAAGACTATCGATCAGACCATTATCGTGACTGGAGACAGAGATATTCTTCAGCTCGTCAAAGACGACAAAGTCTATGTTTATATGCCGACGAAAGGGATATCGGAAGCAAAACTGTACGGCGAAAAAGAAACGAAAGAGCGTATGGGGGTGACGCCAGAGCAAATTCCGGATTTTAAGGCTCTTGCAGGAGACCCTTCTGATAATTATCCAGGAGTAGAAGGAATTGGACCAAAAACCGCAATTTCAATTTTGGAAAAAACCCATTCGATAGATAACCTCTATACGCTTTTACATAAAAACAAAAACTTAGGATTGTCTGATACCATTCTTTCCCGACTGAAGAATAAAAAAGAAGATGCGCTCATGTCGCACCAATTGGCGACAATTAAAAAAGATGTGCCACTTGATATTGAGGAAGAAAGATTGTCTCTTCCACAAATCCCAACGCAAGAGAGTATCGCATTTCTTCAAAATCTTGGATTTTCGTCTCTCCTTAAACGATTACAAGGAGAAAACGTTGAAAAAATAAAGGCAAAGAAAGAAAAAGAGACAGTGAAAAAAGATAAAAATAGTGAACAACTCACATTTGTATGAAAATCGCCCTTGTTCATGATTGTTTTCGAGAATATGGCGGCGCTGAAAGAGTCGTTGAGGCGATGCATGAACTATGGCCGGATGCTCCGGTATATACATCGTTTGTAGACTGGAAGAGTATGGGCAAACAAGCGGAGCGATTTAAACATTGGGATATCCGGACGAGTTGGGTACAGCATTGGCCGTTTATTAAAAAGTATATTTCTCCGCTTCGATTTCTCATTCCTTCCATCTGGAAAGGATTTGATTTTTCTTCTTTTGATGTGGTGATAACTTCAAGCGGATGGTTTATGAGTAGAGGAGCAGTTTCACGTCAGCAATCTTCTCATAAACCTCTCCACATCTGTTACATTCACCATCCGCCACGGAATATGTATGGGTATGCGACAGGCAGCAATCTTCAAAAATATTGGTTGGTACGTGTGTATTCGGCGATTGTTAATTTTTTCTTGCGGCACTATGATTTTATGACTGCTCAACATGTTGACTACTTTATCGCTAATTCCAAGGAGACTGCCCGGCGAGTCAGAAAATTTTACAGAAGAGAGTCTTCAGTCATCTATCCACCAATTGATATAAAAAGCAAAGGACAAGAGACGAGAAAAACCAAAAAACAAGACTATTATCTGAGTGTTGGCAGATTTTCTTGGTCAAAAAGAATTGACGTCATTATTCAGGCGTGTAATGAATTAAAAGTTCCGTTGAAGATTGTAGGAATGGGAAAAGAAGAAAAATACTTAATGTCAATAGCAGGCCCAACAGTACAGTTTTTAGGAAGTATATCAGATGAGGAATTACATGAGTTATATGCAGGAGCGAAAGCACTCCTTTTTTGTGCTCTTGATGAAGATTTTGGTATGGTACCGGTCGAAGCAATGGCTCACGGTGTGCCGGTTATCGCTCTTTCTCAGGGAGGAGTAAAGGAAACTGTTGTAGATGGGGTAACTGGAGTGTTGTTCAGCGAACCGACTATACAATCCTTAATAGATGCCATACAGACTTATTTAACATTATCAAAGAAAAGAGCGTGGTCTTCTGAGTGTCTTGAACGAGCAAAACAATTTAGTAAAAAAAGTTTTCAACATTCAATATTAGATTTTATTAATAATACTTTGAGGTAAATTTCAAAAATGATAAGAACTATTCTTGAGGATCAGGAGGAATATTAAATACATTAGCTATAATTGGATTAGTGATGTTCAATTTAAACTTCTTACTTAATCTGTTAGCTCTTGCAATTCCAGCTGCTTGAGTAATAAGATCATCCGTATTTCGTCCTGCAGTCATTAATCTTCGAATGTCAGCTGATTCTTGATGTTCTTCACGGTTGTCTGGAGTATTTGGCATTTTTCGATTATATTATAAATGTATATAGATTTATAGTAAGAGAATAATTCAAAAATATTCTTGGGTTATTTGACAATTAAATGATATCTGTTACCATAGAAAAACACGCGGATTGCCAACGCGTTTTTTTAACGAAGTCTTTATATTATGACGATAGGAGACAATACTTTTATTCTTTCGCTTGGAGGATCACTCGTCGTCCCAAATGGTGGAATTGATACTCAGTTTCTTTTAGAACTCAATACGTTTATTAGAAGACAAGTCTCCGAAAAAAATCGGAGATTTTTTATAGTTGTCGGTGGTGGAGCTACAGCCGGGCAGTATATTAACGCTGCAAAAGAAGTACTTGGCCATGATTTAACAAATGATGATCTGGATTGGTTGGGAATTCACTCAACACGATTGAATGCTCAATTGGTCCGAACAGTCCTTCAGGATATCGCTGACCCTCGGGTGATAAAGCATTACGAAATTATTCTTAAAATTGAACAGCCTGTTGCTGTTGCTGCAGGCTGGAAACCAGGATGGAGCACAGATTATTGTGCAGTGACGCTCTGTGAAGATTATGGAGTGACATCTCTTGTGAACATGAGTAATGTTGACAAAGTCTACACCAAGGATCCAAGGCAATTTAAAGACGCAAAACCGATCGATACCATTTCCTGGGAAGATTATAGGAAAATTGTTGGGGATGTATGGACTCCTCGGTTGAATGCACCATTTGATCCAATCGCTTCACAATTAGCACAGAAAAATAACGTAACTGTGAGGTTTTTAAATGGGAAAAACTTACAAAACCTCGAAGATGCTCTTGACGGAAAACCATTTATAGGATCGACAATCGGGTAGATTGTATGTTTTGTCTCTTCTTGTAATTTGCCCTTAAATAGTCTATAATACCGATTACGTGGAGCCAGGTAACCAGTGCTCCTTTTTCATTGAAAGGGCTCTATGCCAAAAGATAAAAAAACCAAAGAAGCAGTTAAGCCAGTTAAAAAAGCAGTGAAAACTGAAAAACCGGTGAAAAAAATTTCCAAAAAGGCAGATAAAACTCCATCCGAACAAGTCATTGAAAATGTTCCCAGTGAAGAGAAACGGGCAGTTATCGAAGATTTTCAGGTCAAACCCGGTGATACAGGGAGCCCTGAGGTGCAAGTAGCACTCCTTTCAAAACGCATTGAAAAGTTAGTTTCTCATCTTAAAGAGAACCCATCAGATAATCATTCCAGACGTGGGCTTTTGGGTATAGTTTCGAAACGCCGAAGACTTCTCAATTACTTGGAAAAAAAAGATAATGCGAGATATAAAACTGTAGTAAAAAAAGTAGGTCTTTCAAAATAAAATAAGACAGGATTGATGCGAAGGAAGCACCTTAAAGATTAGAAGATATAAAAAGAAGTGTGATTGTTTGAGTTATTGATTTCGTAACTCTCATCGACAATTCAAATCATCCCACTTCCAATCTCCTTTTCTTTAAAAAATACTTCCGATCATCAAAAATAATACACATGAAAATCGTTAAAAAATCAGTTGAAATTGCAGGAAAACCATTAACACTTGAAGTAGGTCGTTTTGCCGAACAAGCAAGCGCCGCAGTTGTTGCTCAATATGGAGAAACGATGGTACTTGCGACAGTTACGGCTTCTTCAAAAGAAACGACACTCGATTATTTTCCTTTAAGTGTTGAATACGTAGAACGGTTGTATGCCGGAGGCCGTATTAAAGGATCACGATGGGTGAAACGTGAAGGTCGACCATCGGATGATGCGGTGTTGTCGGGTCGATTGATTGACAGATCAATCCGTCCGTTATTTCCAAAAACATATAAACACGATGTCCAAGTTATTATTACCGTTTTATCTGTTGATGGAGAAAACGACCCAGATGTATTGGCGCTCGTTGCAGTGTCAGCAGCAATTGCAGTTTCTCAAATCCCATGGGATGGACCGGTTGGAGGAGTACGTGTCGGGTATACCAAAGAAGAGGGTGAAGAAAAAGGAACATACCTCATTAACCCAACAGCCGCTGAACAGGAATTATCTGAATTTGATTTTGTTGTTTCTGGTACAAAAGATAAAGTGCTTATGCTTGAGGGTGGATTTTGTGAAACACCAGAAGATATCGTTTCTCAAGCAGTGAAGGAAGCAAAGAAAGTAAATGCGAAAATTATTGATTGTATTAATGATTTTGTTAAAGAAGTGGGAAAAACAAAAGTAGCAGTTCCGGAAGACAAAGATCATAAGGAATTGGAAGAAAAAATTGAAAAAGACTTTAAAAAAGAGGCACAGGCGGCATTTCTTAAAAAAACTGAAAAAGAGTTTGGTGATACGGAAATAGTGGCCCTTGCACAGACTATCGCCACAACCTATGAACAGAAATATAGTGTAAGTGAAATCGCTGGGATTCTTGACGCAATGTTTAAAAAGAAAATACGGGAAGATATTCTTCTCAATGAGAAACGTGTTGATGGGAGAAAAATTGATGAAATACGACAGATCTCTATGGATCTCGGACTCCTTCCACGAACGCACGGAAGCGCAATGTTTAAACGCGGACAGACGCAAGTATTAACTGTTGCGACCCTTGCTTCTCCTGATCTTAATCAATTAATTGAGAGTCCGATGGGAGAGGAATCAAAGCGGTATATTCATCACTACAGTATGCCTCCGTATTCAGTCGGAGAAACTGGTAGAGTGGGCACACCAAATCGAAGAGAAATTGGACACGGTGCTTTGGCAGAACGAGCACTTCTTGCCGTTATTCCTTCAGAAGAAGAATTCCCATATACCATTCGGTTAGTATCCGAGGTGATGTCGAGCAATGGTTCTACATCAATGGCTTCAACATGCGGATCAACACTTGCTCTTATGGATGCTGGAGTTCCTATCAAAGCTCCTGTTGCTGGAATTTCTGTTGGTCTTATGACAGATAAGACGAAGAAAAACGGGAAATTCGTACTCCTTACCGATATTGTGGGGGTTGAAGATTTTGCTGGGGATATGGATTTTAAAGTTGCGGGAACCGTGAATGGGATTACCGCTATTCAACTTGATGTGAAGATCGATGGATTGACTGATGAAATAGTGGATGGCGCTTTAGATCGTGCTTTGAAAGCCCGCCAAATCATTCTCCAAAAAATGCATGGTGTCATCGGAGAATCCAGAAAATCATTGTCTCAATATGCACCAAAAGTGCAGATGATAAAAATTCCTGTCGAGAAAATCGGTGAAGTCATCGGTCCAGGAGGAAAAATGATTAGGAATATTATTGCAGTTACCGGAGCAGTTGTTGACGTAAAGGATGATGGCTCTGTGTTTGTCTCTTCAACAAAAGAAGAGGCAGTGAAAGCAGCAATAACGTGGATTCAAGGCATGACCAAAGAAGTTAAAGCAGGGGAAGAGTATGAAGGAGAAGTGAAACGCATGTTACCATTTGGTGCATTTGTCGAGATTCTTCCGGGAAAAGAAGGATTAGTTCATGTTTCACAAATGTCGACAGAATTTGTGCAGGATCCATCAAGTGTGGTAGCCCTGGGACAAAAAGTAAAAGTACGCGTTATTGAAATTGATGATCAAGGTCGTATAAATCTTTCCATGTTATTTGGAGAAGATGCCAAAAAAGTTCCACCTCGAGAGAGACATGAAGGCGGAGGGAGAGAGGAACGGAGATTTACCCGCAGACCACGGAGATTTTAAAGCGTATTTCTTTTCACTTTTTATTTCCCATAAGGTATGATGGTTATATGGGAAAAATAGCAGATGAATTATCAACACTTAGGAGAAAAGTAAAAGAACTGACGCTTCCACCGCAGCTTGCTTCCCGTGTATCGGATGACATCGAGCAGATTGATAGGCTTCAGAATGATATCACCGCTGTAGTCCATATTGAACAGATGCTTGATTACATCGATTTGGTTGTCAGTCTTCCATGGAATGAGCGTACTGTTGATGCACTGGATCTCGTAAAAGCAAAAGAAATGTTTCAAAAAAATCACTATGGTCTTGATGAGGTAAAGGATAGAATATTGGAGTATCTGGCGGTACTCAAACTTCGTGGAACTGACCTTATGAAGCGGGAAGGTAACGAGGAAACGGATGCTACACTCACTCATGGATCGTTTGCACGGAGAGCTCCTATTCTATGTCTTGTGGGTTTGGTTGGTACCGGAAAAACGACTCTTGCCAAATCGATTGCCCAAGCGATGGGAAGACGGTTTGTTCGTATCCCTTTTGGAGGCATGAGCGACGCTCTGGAGCTTCGTGGACAATCAAGAGTGAGGCCTGACGCTGAAATTGGTCTCATCCTCAAAGGATTACGGTATGCGGGCACGAAAAATCCAGTTATGCTCCTCGATGAAATCGATAGGGTAGCTGAACACGCAAGAGGGGATATTATGGGAGTTCTTGTTGAACTTCTGGATCCGGAACAAAATAAGGCATTTACTGATCATTACTTGGATTTTCCATTTGATTTGTCAGAGGTATTATTTGTTGCAACGGCAAATAACACGGCTACGATTTCTACAGCAGTCCTTGATCGTTTGGAGCCTATTCAAATGCCATCATATACAGATGAAGAAAAAATAAGGATTGCAAAAGATTATGTGCTCCCCTCTCTTCTTAAAGAGTCTGGACTTGGACCGGATCAGATTATTATTGACGATACGATTTGGCCAAAAATAGTTAGACCTTTAGGATATGACGCTGGTATTAGAAGCTTAGAAAGGACTATTAATACGATCGTACGGAAAGTTGCACGGGAAGTTGTTGAAGGGAAAGGAACAAAATTCCGTGTAACGGAAGAAACAGTAAAAAGTTATTTACAGATTTATTAAAAGAAATTTATTTTATGAAACCATTTTTTAAACACTATGCGAATAATAAACGCAATAAACAATTTCAAAAACCATTAGGACACTCGCCGACATTTATCGGTAGTTCTTTTGGGTCGACTGGAAAAGATACAGTACGACTTGTCATGCTTGGTGGATCAGGAAATGTAACCAAAAACATGTATGCGTATGAGTATCTTTATGATGGGATAACCCGTGATATATTACTCGTTGATTGCGGTATTGGTTTTCCTGATCCTGACATGTATGGCGTAGATCTCGTTATCCCCGATATCCGGTATCTTTTAAAGAAAAAAGATAAAATACGAGGTCTCGTATTCACTCATGGACATGATGATCATATTGGAGCCGTGCCATACATATATCCGAAACTTGGGAAAATTCCTCTGTGGGGAACACCACTGACGGCAGCATTTGTCAATCTCAAACTGAAAGAAGCAAAAATATCTTCTAAAGTCACTCCGATAAATTTTGATAAAACGATATCTGTTGGTGCTTTTCGTATTTCCTTTATAAGGATGACGCATTCGATTCCAGACGCTTCAAATCTTGTCATAGAATCTCCGGTTGGCATTTTCTATCACGGGAGTGATTTCAAGTTCGATTTTTTTCCGCTCGATGGAAAGAAGTCGGAAATCGATAAGATAAATGCCGTCGGGAAGCGCGGTGTACTTTGTATGCTTACCGATTGTCTTGGAAGTGAACGTCCGGGATTTACCCCGTCAGAACAAACAATCCGTACAACCATTGAACAAGAATTATCTATGTGTCAAGGGAAATTCTTATTTACCACTCAGTCGAGTAATATTTCAAGAATTCAATTGGCTATTGATATAGCGCTCCAACACGGAAGACAAATTGCATTTATTGGAAGAAGTGTTGATAAAAACATTGAAGAGGCTCTCAATCTCCGGTATATGCAATTTCCTCGCGAATCCGTTGTTCGCGATCGGGATTTAAAACGAGTTCCACCAGAAAAACAGTTCCTTGTTGTAGCAGGTGCGCAAGGTCAACCGCAGTCAGCATTAACGAGAATAGCTAATGACAATCATCAATATATCCATTTACTGGAAGGAGATACGGTCATGTTTTCGGCCGATCCCATACCCGGGAATGAAAACAGCGTGAATGCAGTAATTGACCAGATTTTCAGAAGTGGCGCGAGAGTGTCTTATACAGGCATCATGGAAGATCTTCATGTCTCTGGACATGGAAGCCAGGGGGATCACGCATTGCTTTTGAGTGCTATCGGGCCGAAGTATATTCTCCCGATTGGAGGAACGTACCGTCATATTATGAGCTACCGCACGGTAGCTATGGAGATGGGATACAAAAAAGAAGCGATTCTTATCCCTGATGAAGGACAAGTGTTGGAGTTTCGTGCCGGAGGCAAACCAAGAGTTGTGGAAACACTTGATCTTGATAATGTGTTTGTAGACGGATTGGGGGTAGGAGACGTTGGGAATGTCGTTCTTCACGATCGTCAGACGATAGCACAAGAAGGAATTGTTGTCGTTGTTGTTCCACTTGATCAGGGAACGGGGCGGGTAGTATCCGAACCGGATATTATCTCCAGAGGTTTTGTCTATATCAAAGAGTCTGGACCACTGCTTCAGAAAGCAAAGGAAGTCGTCAAACAATCTCTCCGGATGAAAAAAGGAAGAATATTGGATTGGCGGTATGTACGGGAGCTTGTTGAAGACAATCTCCAACGATTTTTAAGAAAAGAAACAGGAAGGCAGCCACTCATCGTTCCAGTGATTCTGGAAGTATAAACCTTTAAATTTTTGGAGAAAGACCCCGCGCTGTTCTTGATCGTTCCTGTTTTGTAAGATATTTTTTCCGGAGACGCAAATTACGTGGAGTAATCTCTAAAAGCTCATCGTTTTCGATAAAATCAAGGCATTGCTCAAGAGACAATTGCATGGGGGTATCTAATTGGATAGCAATATCTGCATTTGCTGAATGAATATTGGTAAGCTTTTTACTTCGGCATACGTTGATATCAATATCTTCCTGTCTGTTGTTGATCCCAATAATCATACCTTCGTAGACTGGGATACCCGGTCCGATAAAAGCTTTACCCCTGTCTTGTACTGTGGTGAGTGCATATCCTGTCGATTTTCCAGTTTCAAAAGATACAAGGACACCGTTTCGAAGCTTTGGGATGATCTGAGATTCAGGGAAATATCCGATAAATCTGGTAGCAAATATCCCGTTCCCTCTGGTTTTTGTAAGGATATCTCCCCGGAAACCCAGAAGATTTCTTGACGATATTTTATATACCATTTTTGTCATTCCTCGTTCATCAGTATAGGTATCGATAAGTTCTCCTTTTCTCCTGCCGAGATCTTCTGAAATGATACCTACAAATGTATTCGAAATTTCAATGGTAATTTCTTCATACGGCTCTGATCTGACTCCGTTAATGGTTTTAAGAATTACTTCAGGTTTTCCGACCTGCATCTCGTATCCCTCACGACGCAAGTTTTCCAAAAGCACAGCTAAGTGAAGTTCTCCTCGTCCTGCAACGATAAATCCTGTGCCTTCTGGGTTTTGTTGTATGGTTATTCCAATGTTTGTTTTTTGCTCTTTAATAAGTCGTGCATGGATTTGCCTGGCCGTACAAAATTTACCCTCTTTTCCGGCAAACGGAGAGGTATTGGCTGATACGAGGATTTTAAGGGTTGGTTCTTCCACTTTTATGACAGGAAATCCTGTTGGATCCTTGGGGTCAGCGATAGTTTGTCCGATTTCAATAGTTGGTATTCCGGTGAGCGCAACGATATCTCCGGTTTGACCAACATCTACGAGAGTCCTTTTTAGCCCTTCATGGGTAAATATTTCTTGGATTTTTGCGTTTCCTACAGTCGTATTTTCATTGAGGATTACGACTGTTTGTCCTGGTTTTACTATACCTTGTGAGATTTTACCGATCGCAAACGTTCCTTTATAAAAGTCAAAATCTAGGTTTGAGATAAGCATTTTAAACGGCTCATCGCTTTTTCCTTTTGGTTTGGGAATTGAACTGAGGATTGTTTCAAAAAGTGGAGTAAGGTCTCCTGGTTCTTCACATGATTCTGGAAGGTGATCCCACACCTTTTCCATTCTTCCTACACCATACAACACTTGAAACCGGAGATGTTTTTCATCGGTTGCGAGGCGCAAAAATAATTCTTCAATTTCACGGAGAATTTCGGTTGGACGAGCATCTTTCCGATCGATTTTATTGACAAGAACGATAATAGGAAGATTTCGTTTGAGTGCTTGTTCTAAAACAAACTGTGTTTGGGGAAGAGGACCTTCAGCTGCATCCACTATGAGGAGTGCGCCGTCACTCATGTTGATTGTTCGTTCTACTTCTCCCGAAAAATCAGCGTGTCCCGGCGTATCAATAATATTAATTTTTACATCTTTGTATACGACAGATGTATTTTTGGCTAGAATTGTAATGCCTTTTTCACGTTCCAAGTCATTACTGTCTAATATTGTTGATTGGGTCATTTCTGCTTCGTTTTCCCGGAATGTATGCGTCTGTTTGAGCATGCCATCTACAAGAGTGGTTTTTCCATGATCGACGTGAGCGATAATTGCAATATTTCGAATATCCATAGGAATAAAAAAACCTGTCTGTTTTTGTGCCTCTCGTGAGCCATGATGCACGACAGTCAGGTGATCAATCTATTATACCACGTACTGCAGGTGTATTGAATAATACCCATAATCTCCGTATACTAAAATACGATATGAAGCGACGTCACTACAAAAAGCACGGCCCCTTTAAAATGAAGCTAAAAAAGCAGACCGTTTATACAGTTGCTGCTATATGGATGTGGCTCTTTGCAGCGACCATTCTTCTTTCCTTTTTTTCTGATGCAAAGATGCTTTTACCCCTCCGGGATGAACTCTATGGTCAGATTGGATGGGGAATGTATCCACTTCCTCCGCTTCTCGTTCTTTTAAGTCTCCAATTCTTTAAATTAAAATCTGAAATTGGTAAACCCAATGTTGTAATTGGATATGTTCTTTCCCTTCTCGGATTTATTTTTCTTACTCAATCCGGCGCTGTCGGAGAGAATGTGTTTCGGATTATGTCAGAAGCAATAGCAGCGGAGGGTGCAATCCTTTCATTTTTAGGGCTCATCATCATTGGTTTTATTGTGACATTTAATGCATCGCTTGATCGCATTGTGGATCTCCTTTTAAAGTCAATTCATTTAATTGCTTCATCATTTGGGAAATTTATCGATCAGCTTACCTCAGACAAAAAGTCGTTTATTGATCGCATTGATAAGCCAAAATTAACAATTAAAGGAGAAGAGGAGAAGATGCCGTTAAAAACACCGCTTCCTGGCAACGCTCCACAAATAAAAACAGCTGTGCCGTCCGGAGATAAAACGCAATTGAAAATTACGTCTCCCATGACGCAAAACGTCAGTGATATGCCTGTGTGGGAATATCCGCCTATGTCGCTTTTATCTGAGGGGCCAAAAGAAAAAGTCGATCGGGGAGACGTACGGAAAAATGCAGATATTATTGAAAGGACACTTGAAAGCTTTGGCGTACGGACACATGTTGTTGAGGTAAATCCGGGCCCCGCCGTTACTCAGTATTGTATGGAGATAACCCTGGGGACAAGGTTATCAAAAATTACAACTCTTTCCAGTGATTTGGCGTTAGCCCTCGCCGCTCCAACCGGACAAGTCCGAATTGAAGCACCAATTCCAGGAAGAAATCTCGTGGGCATTGAAATACCAAATAGAGGACTTGAGTTCGTCACTCTCAAGCGCATGCTTTCTTCTGACACCATGCGGCACGCAAAAAGTAAATTGACAGTGTCTCTAGGGCTTGATGTGTCAGGAAAACCGGTTGTCGCTGATATTGGGAAAATGCCACACGTATTGGTTGCTGGAACTACCGGATCAGGAAAATCCGTCTTAATTAATTCATTTATCTGTTCTTTCCTGTTCCGAACGACTCCACAAGAGGTAAAACTTATTCTTGTTGATCCAAAACGAGTAGAACTCATTGGATATAACGGTATTCCACATCTTTTAACGCCGGTCATTGTTGAGGCAGATAAAATACTTTCCGCTCTCCACTGGGCGATATCAGAGATGGAAAATCGGTATAAGAAATTCGCAGAGGTTGGAGTACGGAATATCGATGGATTTAATGAATTATCAGGATTTCAGGCAATGTCTTACATCGTCATCATTATTGATGAACTTGCAGATCTTATGGCCTATGCTCCGGCTGATGTTGAGGATTCAATTTGCAGATTAGCCCAAATGGCACGGGCAACAGGTATTCATCTTGTTTTGGCAACACAAAGTCCGCGAGTGGATGTCATTACGGGTCTTATTAAAGCAAATATTCCATCCCGTGTCGCATTTAACGTATCTCAGATGATAGATTCACGGGTTATTATTGACATGCCAGGAGCAGAAAAACTTCTCGGGAGAGGAGATATGTTGTATGTGCCACCAGACCAAAGCAAACCGAGCAGAGTCCAAGGAGCATTTGTATCTGAGGGAGAGGTGAATAAAGTCGTTGAATTTCTAAAGAATAAAAATTTTCCTGTACAGTATTCAGAGGAAGTGACAAATGCGCCGGTTGGCGCAATGAAGAAAGGTGCTGGAGCTGGAGGAATGCAAGGAGTGGGAAATGACGGAAAAGATCAGTTGTTTGAAGACGCAATCCGACTTATTTGCCAACATGATAAAGCATCGGCGTCTCTATTACAACGAAGATTGTCTGTTGGATATGCCCGAGCCGCAAGAATACTAGATCAACTAGAAGAAGCTGGGATTATTGGTCCTGGGGAAGGAGCAAAGCCTCGAGATGTATTAGTGAAAAATGCTGATGAATACCTTGCCCAACGTCAAGTGCCTCAACAAGAAGCAGAATAAGACGTATTTGAATACTTCATATGAAACAAGTGGGAACAATGCTTAAAGAGGCAAGAGTAGCACAAGGATTGTCGATTGCTGATGTAGAAAAAAATACAAGAATCCGTGCGAAATTCTTAACAGCAATCGAAAGCGACGATTTTTCTTCCATTCCGTCTCCTGTGTATACAAAAGGATTTATTAAAAATTACAGCGATTTTTTAGGACTCAACAGTGATGAAATTCTCGCGTTTTTCCGGCGCCAGACTATGGATGGAGGAAAAAATGCTATCATGCCGAAAGGAATGGCAGATCCATTAAATTCCCCAATGTTTACACTGACTCCAGGTAAATTTATTGGAATCCTTGTTATCGCTCTCGTATTCTTGTTTGGGCTTTATTTTGCATTTCAATATCAGCATCTCCATCGTCCGCCAAATATTATTCTCGACGAACCGAAGAACGACCAGGTTTTTGAAGAACGGAAAATCCAAATTATTGGAGCAACTGATCCGGATGCGACGGTAACAATAAATGGGATATCCACGATCGTAAGACCGGAAGGGAAGTTTTTCGACCAAGTCCTCCTTACGCCCGGAGTGAACACGATAACTATTACCGCAACATCACGCTTTGGGAAAACTACGACGCTCATTCGTAAAGTAGGGTTGAAACAGTAAAAATAATATTGACAGAGATCGTTATTTGATATAAGGTAACCATATGATTAAATATAAAAATAATTTATAATTAACCGCCTGCCTATGGATCCAGTACAAATTGTTATTGTTTTTGTTAGTGTTACCCTCACGACGATTATCGCTATTCTCTCTATTCAAGTGTGGAATATTCTTAAAGAATTTAGGATAACAATCCAGAAGATCAATAAAATTCTTGATGATACTGGATCGATGACCGGAAATGCGAGTCAAACAGTAGAAGGAATTACAGGAGCTCTTGCTGGAATGAAAGGTATATTTTCAATAATTTCATCGTTTCGAAAGAGAGGAGAATAACTATATGGATGATCATCATGATAGTGGCAAATTTCTTGCAGGATTATTTGTAGGTGGACTTATTGGAGCTGGCATTATCTTCCTTCTTGGAACTAAAGAAGGACGAAAAGTTGGAAAAATGATTCAAAAAAAAGGTGAAGATGTCCTTGAGGATGTAGAAGAGAAGGTAGAAGATTTACAGGAAAAAGGAAAAGAATTACTCCATGAAGGGAATAAATTAAAGGGTAAAATTATTGCTGATATTCAAAAAAGAGAACAGGATTTAAGTCATGAAACGGTGAATCGTATAGATGATGCGCTTGGGAAAGTAGTTGAAGTACAGGAACAGGGATTAAAAACAACCGGAAACATTCGAAAGTACTTCAAAAATATTCCAAAAAAATCCTGAGCTAAGTTTGTATATGTGATAGTTGCTTTTTTGTTTACCACGATGATGTTTTTTTAGTAGAATGGAAAGATGTTTGGTAAAAATGATTCTTCAATCAGTGTTTACAATGTTCGATTATTCTCTATTACAAAAGTATTATCTGCGATGTATTTTACTATCCCAATTTGGGTAGCATATGAACGTCAGTTTTTAACCCTGTCCCAGTTTACTTCTATCGAAGCGATTATATTTGGAATTCAACTTATATTAGAGTTGCCTACTGGAGCATTTGCTGACCTTTTTGGTAAACGGTGTTCAGTTGTTTTAGGAGGATTGTTTTCAGTGATGAGTTTAGTTATTTATGCTTTTTCAACTTCTTATATATGGTTTATTGTCTATGCAGTTCTTTCTGGTATTGGTGGAGCGTTCATATCAGGTTCACAAGAAGCATTATTATATGATTCTTTAAAAGAAGATGGTAAGGAAGATAGTTACGATAAAGTGAACTCTAAACTGGAGGTCTTGTTTCAGATAAGTGTTGCAGCAGCAACAATTATTGGCGGAATTATCGGGGCATATTCCTACATTATACCTATCTGGTTGACAACTTCAACATTTTTATTGTGTACGGTAGTAAGTTTATTATTTAAAGAACCTCATATAGATACAGAAAAATTTACTTTACAACGATATGTTCGACAAACCAAAATTGGTACAATGGAATTGGTAAAAAACAGACATATAGCTTTAATATCTTCTTTCTATATTTTAGTAGGATTTATTACGTGGGTGTGCCAATTGGTTTTTAATTTGACACTGTTAACAGAAGTGGGGCAGACGACGATGGAAATCGGAATAATCGCAGCAAGTGTCAGAATAATTAATAGTATAGTTTTGTTTAAACTAGTACATATAGGAACATTACTTACTAAGTCTCGTACTTTCCTCATGTTTCCTTTAGTAATGATAATTGCACTTTTACCAGGTGTTTTTTTATCTCGATGGGTTGTTATACCAAGCGTTGCTCTTATGATGTTTTTATCAACAGCAAGGTGGGTAATATTAAGTAAATATACAAATCAAGAATTTTCTTCACAAAATCGATCAACTGCAATATCAGCATTATCTATGGGGATAAGTATTTTCTATGTCCTTATTTTAATTTTATCAGGGCCTGTGATGGAGAAATTTGGAGGAGTAAAAATGATATATACTCTCCTTGGAATCTTATCATTAATTACAGTTCTACCTTTGGGTGTATATTTAGCAAAAATCCACAAGAATGAGACAGTGAGATGATATAATGAAATTCATGAGATCTTTTGATATTCGGAAAAAGTATTTGGATTTTTTTGCTGCTCGTGGGCATGTCATTATTCCTTCATCTCCACTTGTCCCGGAAAATGATCCCACAACACTATTTAACAGTGCAGGGATGCAACCGTTGGTTCCGTATCTTTTGGGTCAGCCTCATCCTTCAGGAAAGCGTTTGGTAAATAGTCAAAAATCATTCAGGAGTCAGGATATTGATGAGGTTGGAGATATGAGCCATACAACGTTTTTTGAGATGCTAGGGAATTGGTCTCTTGGAGATTATTTTAAAAAGGATCAATTGACATGGATTTTTGAATTTCTCACCAAAGAAATGAGACTTGATCCACAAAGATTATATGTAACAGCATTTGAGGGGAATGGTGAGGTAGCCAAAGACGAAGAGTCAATTCAAATTTGGAAAAATCTATTTTTATCCGTAGGAATTCATGCAGAGGTAGGAGAGAGGATATTTCTCTATTCAGCCAAAAAAAATTGGTGGAGCAGAAGCGGAGCACCGGAGTACATGGCTGTGGGAGAACCGGGCGGACCAGATAGCGAAATCTTTTATGATTTCGGAAAAGAGTTAGGACTTCATGAGAAATCTCCCTATAAGCATGAAAAATGTCATCCTAATTGCGACTGTGCACGGTTTATGGAAATCGGCAATTCTGTTTTTATGCAGTATCAAAAACAAAACAATGGAAGTCTCAAAGAATTACCTCAAAAGAATGTCGATTTTGGTGGAGGATTAGAAAGAATATCTGCTGCAGTAAACAATAATCCAGATGTATTCATGACAGATTTGCTCTATCCAATTATTCAAACAGTGGAAGCTATGACAGGGGAGATGTATGGGCATGATCTTGTCTCAACTCAGAAGATGAGAATAATTGCTGACCACATTCGTGCAGCAGTATTTATGGTCAGTGATGGAGTATTACCTGGCAATAAACTTCAGGGGTATATTCTCAGACGGTTAATTCGAAGAGCTGCAGTAAAAATGCATATGCTAAATTCTACTTTTTCAAAAGTAGAACTCGGACGAAAAATAACGAATACGATTATAAATACCTATAAAGATATATATTTTCAAGATGATGACTCAAGAAATCTATTTTTTAGCGAAGTTATTGGTGATGAGATTAGTAAATTTGAACACGTTCTTCATAAAGGAATTCAACTATTTGAAAAACAAAATAGTATTGATGGAAAATTTGCATTTGATTTACTTCAAAGTTATGGTTTTCCATGGGAATTGACATATGAATTGGCAAAAGAAAAAGGGCTACAGATTAATAAAGAAGATTTCAAAAAAGAGTTTAAAAAGCATCAAGACCTTTCTCGTACTGCGGCAGCAGGGATGTTTAAGGGAGGTCTTCAGGAACATTCAATAGAAACAACAAAGCTTCATACGGCGACGCATTTACTTCATCAAGCGCTTCGTACGGTGTTAGGAGACCACGTACAACAAAAGGGAAGTAATATTACAGTAGATCGTTTACGGTTTGATTTTTCTCACCCAACCAAGCTCACTTCTGAAGAAATGAAAAAAGTTAAAGATATCGTAAATGAGCAAATCAAGAAGAACCTTCCAGTAACAATGAAAGAAATGGATAAAAAAGAAGCGTTAGCATCAGGAGCCTTAGGATTTTTTGTAGAAAAATATGGTGAACGGGTAAAAGTGTATACGATTGGGTCTAACGATGCATACTTTAGTCGTGAGATTTGCGGAGGTCCCCATGTTAGCTTTACAGGTGAACTTGGTGGCTTTACAATAATAAAAGAGGAGTCCGCAGCGTCCGGAGTTCGGCGAATTTATGCCCGAGCGGGACAAAAGTGATGAAACTACAACTGCCACAGATTTTTCATAAGACTCAAAAAGAAGTTCAGGAAGCGTATCTTGCGCTCGTCTTTGAACAATCATATGTTCAAGGTGTTTCGTTTTTCCTTCATGGTCAGGATACTCCTCGGATAAAGTCGATTGCTACAGAAGTAGCAGACGCTCCTTCTTGGGAAGAGCGTATCGTCATGGCAGATAAAATCGTGAGTAGATTTGATGAGGGTGGAGATGTGAAAATTTCTAAAGTTGTCTTTGGTTTAGGGTCTATGTTTCTCACAAAAGACGGAGAAATTGAAAAATCAGTTCGAGGATATCTCAAAGATTTAACTAAAAAACTAGGTCTCACGCCACTGGGATATGTTCCCGCAACTGCTGGTATTGCTCATTACCTGAAGAGAACTGAGGGGGTACCGCCAAGCATCATTCTCGTGTCTGTTACGAAAGAAGCATTTACGATATCAATTTATCGGGTTGGGAGAGTATCGTTTGAAACCACAGTGAAACGTGATGATCACATTGGAGAGTGTATAGAAAGTGGACTCTATAAAGATAGTGAGAATGAAGATGTGTTGCCATCGCGTATCCTCCTTTTAGGAGCAGATTCCTCTGATCTTGAGGAAGTAAAAACAACATTACTGAGGTATCAGTGGACATCACGCGCGAATTTTCTCCATTACCCGAAAGTTGAAGTATTTCCAGAAAATGACATTGCCAAAGCGATAGCTGACGCTGGGGCAAGTGAACTTGCAAAAACAATAGTGGTAGATGCAACAGAAGAAGATAGTTCTCAAAATGCCCAAGAAAAAACTGTACAAGAACCAGCCCAAGAAGAAAAAATAAAGGAAGAGATTGAAAAAAATATGACAATCGAGGAATTAGAAAAAGAGGATAAAAAAGTACTAGAGTTTAAAGGAGGAGAAATTCAGGCTCAAAAAATAGAGAAAGATGAGAAAGAAGTGGAAGAAGAGGAGAATGTCGTCGTCGTTGAACCGGAATCGCTTGGGTTTCATAAATCGGATACAGAAGATGTCGAGCATGAAAAACCAAGAGAAGAAATACACTCTCAACGTAAACCACTACATCCGATAACGCTCTTTTTTATCAGAGGAATGCTTATAGTTAAAAAAATCATTCGAAAAGTATTGAGAGAACGTCTCATCTTTCTTCCATTGGGTTTAATACTTTTAGGCAGTATTGCGTATATTGTTGCAGCCAACACACTTCCGCGTGCGACCGTTGGATTAACGTTTTTAACTAAAGAGGTTAATGTAAAAGAAACAATAACTATAGATGAAAAAGTTACTGAGGTTAATGCACAAAACATGACAGTACCAGGTAAAAAATTAGAAAAAGAAGTGAATGGTGAAAAAACAGTTTCTACTACTGGAAAGAAAAAAATAGGAGAGGCGGCGAAAGGGTCAGTGATCATATCAAATAAAACAACTTCACAACGAACATTTAAAAAAGGTACCATTCTTCTTTCCGGTTCTCAACGCTTTACCCTTTCAGATGATGTGACGATAGCGTCTGCATCAGAAGATTTTCGGGGGAGTACATGGGGTACTGGAACTGTGGGGGCAGTTGCGGAAAGTATTGGTACGGAAGGAAATATTGCTGCAAATACAAAATTTACATTTAAAGACTACGATATAGATATAGCTATTGCTCGAAATGAACAGGCTTTTACCGGAGGGACAAGTAAAGATGTGACTGTCGTGTCCCGGGCTGATTACGACGGACTTTTAAAAAGCTTGACAGTCGAACTTGTGGAAAAAGCTAAATCAGAACTGGCGCAAAACGTTACAACGAAAGAAACGCTTGTTGATGCGACAGTAAAAACAACAGTAAAAGAAAAACAATTTATCGAAGAAATAGATCAGGAAGCAAAAGAATTACATGGAAAATTAACAGTTACTGTATCAGCGACTACGTTTGATGAGAACGATGTTTTTCGTTTATTATCAACTCTTGCAGAGAAAGAAATTCCTTCAGGGTACACCCAAGATGTCAATAGGGTGACGGTTTCTGTGAGCGATGTAAAAGTAGCAAAGGATGGAAAGATCTCTGCATTAGCCGATCTTTCTCTTATCGCTTTACCTAAAATTGATATTGAAGATTTAAAAAAGAGGATAGCAGGTAAAAAAATAACGGATGTGGAACTAGAACTGCGTCAAATCCCGGGTGTTGCCACAATAGAATTTTCATTTACCCGCGCACTTCGAAAAGACGTGCTTCCAAAAAATCAAAGTCATATAGAAATTTTAACATCAGCTCAGTAATCACGTATGCAATTACCGTATGGCGCTCTATCGATATGTTAAAGACCAACAACGGGAACGAATCAAACTCCCCAAGACTTTGTCATTTTTATGCATTGTCAGTGGGATAGGTATTCTCGTGTGGACACTTTGGCCGATTGTTTCTTTTGCTACTTTCTCCGAAAGATTGTTTACACAAACTGTGTCACCCATGGTAGATTCGTCAAAAACAACACTCTCTTCACTGACATTTGTTGGAGGTCGTCAAGAAAAGAAGACGCTAGATTATTCAAACGCTAACATTTGGTTTCCAAGTAAACCTCAAAAAAAAGTAGCAACTCCAATAAATAGTTATACACTTTCGATCCCAAAATTAAATATTAAAGATGCTTTAGTTCTTATCGGTAGTGATGATTTAGGAGTAAGTCTTATTCATTACGGTGGCACTCCGCTTCCTGGTCAGTATGGAAACGCTGTAATATTTGGCCATTCGACACTTCCACAATTTTTCAATCCTACAAATTATAAAACAATATTTTCTACTCTCCCAACTCTTTCAAAGGGGGATACGATTGTTGTCGCTGTTGACGGAATAGCATACAAATTTACAGTGTATGATATAGTTGTGGTAGAACCAACTGATTTATCTCCATTAGAGCAGAAATTTGATGATTCATATATGACACTTGTTACGTGTGTTCCTCCTGGTACATATTGGAAACGATTAAATGTGAAAGCAAAATTAGACATTAACCTATGAGTTCACGACAAGGAAACGTTGCAGTTGAAGCAATTAAAAAAAAGTTATTAGGAAAGCCGTTAACATACAACGAGATATTCTCAGTGATGGATGAAATATCTCATGAACGGCTTGGAGATGTTTTAACAACGTATTTTGCTGCAGCAGGGTTTAAGGAAGGATTCTCTTCTGAAGAATTGTATTACATGACAAAGGCAATGGTAGCAACAGGAAAGCGCCTTCATTTTTCAGGAATAGTAGCTGATAAACATTCTGTTGGAGGAGTTGCGGGTACCCGGACTACAATGGTATTGGTTCCTATTATCGCTGCAGCCGGTTTTTTAATCCCAAAGAATTCTTCGCGGGCAATTACATCACCAGCGGGGACCGCGGACACAATGGAAGTGGTTGCTCCGGTTACATTTGAGATAGCTGATATTCAGCGAATAGTATCAAAAGTTGGAGGATGCATAGTGTGGGGTGGAAATTTAGGATTAGCTCCGGCCGATGATATTATTATTCAAATAGAACAACCTCTTGCATTTGAGTCGTTTGATAAAGTAATTGTAGCTGTCATGGCAAAGAAAATTGCCTCGGGAGCAACTAATGTAATTATTGATATACCAGTTGGACCTACGATGAAAGTAACTCATTTTAAAGATGCGCAGATAATTGCAGATAAGTTTCAGTATTTGGCAAAAAAATTTGATATTACGTTAGTAGCTGATATTAATGAAACGCGTCAAAATGCAGGAAGAGGCGTTGGTCCGGTATTAGAAGCGAGAGACGTTTTTCAAATTTTAGAGAGAAAAAAGGATCGCCCTCTCGCTCTTGAATCGAAAGCATTGAGACTTGCTGGGAAATTAATCGATAGTTGTTATGCTCATACTAAAACGAAGGAAATGCTTAGCGGAGAAGAAGTTGCTCGCGAAATACTATATTCTGGAAAAGCGCTTTTGAAGATGAAGGAAATAATTACTGCACAAGGGGGAGATCCTGACATTGACAGTGATCATTTGGAACCTGGTCAGTACAAATCTGGAATTGTTGCTTCAAAACGAGGAGTGGTTTCAGGAATAGATAATAAACGAATTAGTGTTATCGGAAGAATTCTTGGGTGTCCAACAGACAAAAAAGCTGGATTATATCTCGATCGAAAACTTGAAGAGCATGTAGACAAGGGTGATATACTATGTACGCTATATAGCACTGATAAATGGAGGTTAACAGAAGCGGTTGAAACTGTAAAAACCATGCCGATTTATTCTGTTTCTTGAGTATGTTTAAAAATATTATTGCTCCGGTTCAAGCATGGCTTCTCGCTCAGGGGAAATGTGTGGGATGTGGTAAACTATTAGTAAAAGGGCAGGGAAAAGGAGTAGTGAAAGTAACGTGTGAATGTGGAAGAGTGTATATTTACGACACGGAATCTAACAAATTTCGAAGAGCCAATATGTATGAAACATCGTAATACGTTCTCATTGAGAATCACAGTATTTGTAATAGTTCTCATAATTGGGATAGGTGCCGGGTACTTATGGTGGAAAGATGCAGAAGGACCGTATGATGCGAAGGATACGACACCAATTCAATTTTCCATATCAGAGGGTGATACTGTGCGGGAAGTTGTTTCAAATCTGTCAACGCAAAAACTTATTCGAAGCCCTATAGCATTTTACCTTCTTGTCCGGCTTCTTGGAATTGAAAAAAATCTTCAGGCAGGAGATTATCGGTTAAACAGAACCATGGATGCTACAAAGATTGCAAGATCTCTGACTCTAGGCATGAAAGATGTGTGGGTAACGATATTAGAAGGATGGCGTGCAGAGGAAGTAGCAACAAAAGTTGCAAAAGAACTCGATATCCCAGAAAAAGAGTTTTTGCGGGAAGCGACTGAAGGATATATGTTCCCCGATACATATAGGATTCCCCGGGAAGCAAGTGCATCTGCAGTCGTTTCACTATTTAAAGATAATTTCGAGAAAAAAATACTTGAACCATATAAAAATGATATTAGACAATCAAGCTTGAGTGTTTTAGAGATTATTACTCTGGCATCAATAATAGAAAGAGAAGGGAGAACAGATGAAGATCGTCCAGTAATTGCGGGAATTTTGTTTAACCGCATGAAAGAAAGTTGGCCGTTAGAAACAGACGCGACTCTTCAATACGCATTGGGATATCAATCAAAAGAGAAAACATGGTGGAAAAAAGAATTGTATGAAGAAGATAAGACTATCGATTCACCTTTTAATACATATACAAATGTAGGGTTGCCCCCGGCACCAATCGCTAATCCAGGGCTTTCTTCAATAAAAGCAGTACTTCATCCAACTCAGACAGAAAATATGTTCTATATTCACGATAAGTCTGGAAATGTGCATTATGCGAAAACGATAGATGAACATAACGCAAATGTAGAGAAATACCTCAGATAATAATTCATGAAACGCTTGGGAAAAATACTCTTTATTTTCTTTTTTCTCGTCTTTTTTCCTATTCAAAGTCTCCATGCAGAAGAGATTTCTCAGTTTACTTCGGATATTCAAATTCAACAAAATGGGAAGATAGATGTTACTGAGACGATTGTGTATGATTTCGGATCCGTTGAACGGCATGGTATTTATCGGAAAATTCCATTTATTAAAACAAATGAAAAAAAGGAAAAATTCGTTTTAGCATTTTCTAATATTTCAGTGACGGATGAAAATAATAGCCTTTATAAATATACGCAATCAAAAGATGAGGAAAGGATAACGCTGAAAATTGGCGATGCAAATACTACGATTCAGGGGTCACACATATACATTATTAAATACACCGTTTCGGGAGCTTTAACATATTTTTCGGATCATGATGAATTATATTGGAACGGTACAGGAACAGAGTGGGAAGTACCAATATTATCTGCGAATATAAAAGTATCTTTTCCTTTGGAGATTCTTGAGACATCTTTACAACGAGCATGTTTTACAGGTGTATATGGAAGTACAGAAAAAAATTGTGAAATATCATATGACAAGAGTTCTCTCCTAACATCAACACAGTCTTCATTTTCCCCAGGAGAGGGATTAACCGCCGTTGTTGGGTTTCCAAAAAACATAGTTGCAGTCCTCGAACCAAAAAAAATAAATACGTTTTGGCGTGATTTATGGTCTTCAATAGCATCAATAGTGTTTACTGTCGGAACCATAATATGGTATTTGCTATTGCCTATTTGGATTGTAGTTCAATGGTTTAGAAGAGGTCGCGATCCAAAATCACCTATTGGATCTGCACATGTATGGTTTTCTCCACCGAAAACAAAAAATGGAAGGATACTTACTCCAGCTGAAGTTGGTACAGTCGTTGATGAACAAGTAGATATGCGTGATATTACAGGAACAATTATTCATTTAGCACAGCGAGGATTTTTTAAAATCATAGAAACAAAGAAAAATGAGTTTTCCTTTAGAAAAGCAACCCCAAAACCTAAAGAAAAGATGCAATCTTTTGAAGCGCGACTTTATTCAGGTATCTTTAAATCAAAAAGTGAAGTGTCTATTAAAGGAACTAATTTTGCATCAGTGGTAGAAGAAACTAAAAAGGCAATTTATGAAGCGGTAATGGATGAAAAATATTTCGTTGATAATCCAGATAAAGTACGTACGAAATATTCAATATTAGGTGTCGTAGCATTGTTTACAATGAATATTCCGTTGACTCTTGCCGCTTTTATTTTTGGTCGCGCAATGCCACGTAAGACATTAGAAGGAGTGGAAGTAGTAAATATTGGAAATGCGTTAAAGGGATTTCTTGTTTCTCAAGATAGGCAATTTGCATTTCAAGCGAAATCACAAATGTTATTTGAGAAATTACTTCCATATGCAATTATTTATGGAGTAGAAAAAATTTGGGCCGAACGATTTAAAGACATGCATATCACGTCGCCGGATTGGTATGAAGGACAGAACCAGGGAGTGTTTAACACTCTTATTTTCACTAACTCTCTTCGTTCATCCATGCAAAGCTTCACAACAGCCGCGACTCCAAAATCATCTTCTTCAGGATTTTCATCGGGTTTTTCTGGGGGAGGAGGGTTTTCTGGTGGTGGGGGTGGTGGAGGTGGCGGTGGAAGTTGGTAGGTCATAAACACAAGTGTTGACAGGATGAGAAAAACGCGGTATTATTCTTGTATTCTGAATAGCCCTTTCTGAGGCGAACGTTCATTGTTCGCTTCTTTTTCGTTTTTAGAAAAGGAATTATTTCAATGATTAAAGACACATCTACTAACCGGGTATCGTGGGGTGTACAGTATCCGAATATTCCTCAACTTGATCTTACTCTAGTACAACGCGAGTCATATCAACAATTCCTAACAGATGGTATAAAAGAACTTTTAACAGAAATATCTCCAGTAAAAGATTTTACAGGAAAAAATTGGGAATTAGCGTTTGGAGATTATTTTTTTGCTAAACCTCGTTTAACCCCAAAAACCGCTCTCGAAAAAGGTTTAACTTACGACATGCAGTTGAAAGCAATTGCTACGCTCACAAATAAACAAACTGGTCATCAGGTAACCCAGGAAGTATTTTTAGGTGATATTCCAGCTATGACACAGAATGGAACCTTCATTATTAATGGTATAGAACGATGTGTCGTGAATCAACTGGTAAGATCACCTGGTATTTATTATACAAATGAAATCGATCCAAATACTGGAAGAATGCTTTATAGTGCAGAAATTCGACCGATGCATGGTAGTTGGCTAGAGTTTTTTATTACACGAAACGATGTACTGATGGTTCGTATTGATAGACGAAGGAAATTTGTTGGATCAACATTTCTAAGAGCAATAGGCATAGGAACAAATGAAGAGATAAAGGCACTTTTTGCTGATGTTGATACCAATCCAGATCATAAATACTTTGATCAGACATTTGGAAAAGATCCCACAGCGAACATTACTGAAGCTATTCTTGAGCTTTATCGGAAGCTCCGACCTGGAGAACCAATTATTTTAGACAATGCGAAAGAATTGCTTCGAACTATGTTTTTTGATAATCGACGGTACTCTCTTGAGAGGGTTGGACGGTATAAGATGAATAAACGATTGAAGATTGATGTAGCTAATGAAAAGGAAAATTGGGTACTGACAAAAGAAGATATCATTGGCTCAATTAAGCTTCTCATAGATATTGCCAATGGAAAAGGAGATGTTGATGATATTGATCACCTTGGAAATCGTCGAGTACGGAGAGTTGGGGAACTTGTCGCGACAAATGCTTTTAGAGTTGGACTTCTTCGTTTAGAACGTTCGATTCGTGAGAAAATGAGCTTAGCAGGTCCTCAAGCAATGGATCTTATGCCAACACAATTAGTGAATGCTCGTCCTATCATTGCCTCTATTAATGATTTCTTTAGAACAAGCCAACTTTCTACAATATTAGATCAGACAAATCCTTTATCGGAAATTGACAATTTACGGAGATTAACCGTTATGGGTACCGGTGGAATCTCAAGAGAGCGTGCCTCATTTTCTATTCGAGATATTAATGCTTCACAATATGGGAGAATTTGTCCAATTAGAAGTCCGGAAGGCCCTAATATCGGACTTGTTACTTACATGTCTCTCTATAGCCGCGTCAATGAATATGGATTTTTAGAAACACCATATCGAAAAGTTGAAAAAATTGTAGATGGAGATACGGTAAAAATGCACGTGACAAATGAAATAGTATATGTCGATGCACATGATGAGCAATATCATTATGTGACCCACGCAAGTATCACTGTGGATGATGATGGGTTTATAGTTCAAGACAGGGTACCTGTTCGATATAAAGGGGAATTTTTAGAAGCAGATAAAGAAGTTGTGGAATATATAGATGTTGTCCCACGACAGGTGGTTGGGGCTCCAGCTTCACTTATTCCGTTTTTGGCTCATGATGAAGCAAACAGGGCTTTGATGGGAACTCACATGCAATGCCAAGCAGTCCCACTCGTTCGACCAAATGCTCCAATAATCGGAACTGGAATGGAAACATCCATAGCTTCATCTATGGGAAGGGTTGTTCGAGCAAAAAGTGATGGAATAATTACGTATGCAGACGCATCACGAGTTAAATTTACTGGAAAAGATGGTAACGAGGAAGAATACTCTGTTGAGAAATTTAAACGATCCGCGCAGTCTACGTGTTATAACCAGCGTATTGTTGTGGTATCTGGTCAAAAAGTGAAAAAAGATCAGGTTTTAGTTGAAGGACCAGCAACAGAAGTCGGAGAACTTGCACTTGGTTCAAATGTGACTGTGGCATATATGAGTTTTGAAGGATTAGGATACGAAGACGCTATTGTAATATCCGATCGACTGGTTAAAGAAGATGTTTTAACGTCTATTAATATCGAAGAATATGAATGCAGTGTTGTTGATACCAAACTTGGTCCAGAGGAAACTACCCGTGATATACCAAATGTTGGCGAAGAAGCACTTCGAAATTTAGATACAGAGGGAATAATTGTTGTTGGAGCGGAAGTGAAACCAAATGATATCTTAGTGGGGAAAATTGCTCCAAAAGGTGAGACAGAATTAACTGCAGAAGAACGTTTGCTTCGAGCGATATTTGGAGAAAAAGCTCGAGAAGTGCGAGACACGAGTCTTCGTGTTCCTCATGGGGAACGTGGAACGGTTATTGACGTTCAGATCCTTGATAAAGAAAAAGGTGACGAACTCGAACCTGGAACCAATAGGAAAATTATCGTAAAAGTTGCCCAAATTCGGAAAGTCGTCGTAGGAGATAAACTCGCTGGTAGACACGGAAATAAAGGAGTTATCTCAAAGATTATGCCAGCTTCAGATATGCCGTATATGGCAGATGGCACAGTTGTGGACGTCATTATTTCCCCATTGTCAGTGTTGTCTCGTATGAACTTGGGACAACTTATGGAAACCCATTTGGGTATTGCAGCTGAACGACTAAATATTAAGGTTGGACTTCCAGTGTTTGAGCCGGTGAATGAAAAAAATATTATAGAAATGCTTGAAAAAGCACAATTGCCTGTATCAGGAAAGATGAAATTATATGATGGTAGGACAGGAGAAGCTTTTAACGGTGAAATTGTGACCGGAGTTGGTTTTATTATGAAGCTTATCCACATGGTCGAGGATAAAACACATGCTCGATCCACAGGACCTTACTCACTTGTTACACAGCAACCTTTAGGTGGAAAAGCACAAATGGGAGGTCAACGTTTAGGGGAGATGGAAGTATGGGCTCTTGAGGCACATCGTGCTGCGTATATTCTTCAAGAGATGTTGACGATAAAATCAGATGATGTTGTAGGTCGAGCTAAAGCATTTGAATCTATCGTTAAAGGCATCGATATTCCTGCATCAAATGTACCAGAATCATTTAAAGTGTTGGTTAAAGAATTGCAAGCTTTAGGATTAAGCATTAAACCCACTGGAGCTGTAACAACAGCTGCAAAGCCAGTGGCAACAACAGATGATCAAACAGTAACTAACGAAAAAGAAGTAAAAATTGAAGCAAAAGAACTCGCAGAAGCAAGTGGAGAAAAAGTTGTCGAAGAAACACCAATTGAAGCAGATAAAGCTGAAGAAGTAGTTACGAAAAATGAGGAGTTATAAAAATATGGATACGAAATCTACATTTTCTAACATAGTTGATTTTTCAGGACTTGTTGTCCGTCTAGCATCACCAGATGATGTGAAGACTTGGTCGTACGGTGAAGTGACAAAACCTGAAACAATTAATTATAGAACTCTTAAACCAGAGAAAGATGGGTTATTTGATGAACGAATTTTTGGTCCAACAAAAGATTGGGAATGTTACTGTGGAAAATATAAAAGGATAAGATACAGAGGTATTATTTGTGATAAATGCGGCGTTGAAGTGACACAAAGTAAAGTTCGTCGTGAACGGATGGGGCACATTACTCTCGCGGCCCCTGTCGCTCATGTGTGGTATTTTAAAGGAGCTCCATCAAAACTCTCTCTTCTTTTCGATATGAGCCCTCGAGCTCTCGAAGGAGTTATCTATTTTGCTCAATATCTTGTTATTGCGGTTGATGAAGAGAAAAAGAAAAAGATACTAGTACAGATTGGGAAAAATTGTGATGATCGGATAAAAGAGGTGGAAGATCGATTTACTAAAGAAAAAGAAAAATTAGAAAAAGAGATGACTTCTGAAAAAAGTGACGTTAAAGAAAAAACGAAGAATAAAGAAGCGCAAGATATGGCTCTTGCTGAATTAAATTTGCGATTACGCCAACAAATATCTCAACTTGAAGATCAAAAAGAAAAAGAAAAGACAAAGATTCAAGAAGTTGTTGATCAATTAGCTTCAATAGTCAAGAGTATACATACGATGTCAACAGTAACAGAAGATGAATACTTGAAGCTTTATGATTATGAAGCAACTGGATGTTTTGAAGTGGGTATGGGAGCAGAGGCTATTCTTTCAGTCATCAAAAAGATTAATCTTGATAAACTAGTTGCCGATTTACGTGAGGAAATTCAAGAAAGCACTGGCCAGAGACACATTAAAGCAACGAAAAGACTTCGTGTTGTTGATGGAATGCGAAAAGCAGTGATTAAGCCGGAATGGATGATTTTAAGTATTTTACCGGTTATTCCCCCTGATTTACGCCCTATGGTACAGCTTACAGGAGGACGTTTTGCGACAAGCGATCTCAATGACTTATATCGGCGAGTTATTAATAGAAATAATCGGTTAAAACATCTTATGGATCTTGGAGCTCCCGAGATTATTCTTAGAAATGAAAAGAGGATGTTGCAAGAGGCAGTCGACAGCTTGATAGATGCGACCCAAAGACCAAGTTCTCGGGCTGTCATCCAACCGCTCCGATCCTTGTCTGATATGCTTCGAGGTAAACAAGGACGATTCCGACAAAATTTACTTGGAAAGCGTGTCGATTATTCAGGTCGATCAGTTATCGTTGTAGGACCAGATCTTAAATTGACTCAATGTGGCATTCCAAAAGAAATGGCTCTTGAGATGTTTAAACCATTTGTTCTTCGCGAACTTATCGTTCGAGGTATTGCACCAAACGTTAAAAATGCAAAAAATATCCTTGAACGACGCACACCGGAGGTGTTTGACATATTAGAAGAGATAACGAAAAATCACCCGGTATTACTTAATCGTGCTCCAACTTTGCATAAATTAGGAATTCAAGCATTTTATCCGGTTCTTATCGAAGGATCTGCAATACGAATTCATCCATGTGTATGTGCTGGGTACAATGCTGATTTTGACGGAGATCAAATGGCAGTTCATATACCTCTCTCAAAAGAGAGTAGATTTGAAGCAGAAGCACTCATGTTGCCAACACATAATTTGTTAAAACCTGCAGATGGATCACCTATTACTGTACCAAATAAAGAAATGGTTATCGGTTGTTATTACTTCACGACCGTTGATCCAAAGTATGATCTTGCCGATGAGTCAAAACTCCTATCTTTTGGGAATGAGCAAGAAGCGTTGTTTGCATATCAGACAAAAAGAATTCAAGTTAGAGAACCTATCAAGGTTAATATTGATGGGAAAGCGATAGTAACAACTGTAGGAAAAGTATTATTTAATGAAATTCTTCCTGCGGGTTTACGGTATATGAATACACCTGTTAAAGCAGCAACAATAAAGACAATTATCACAAAAGCTCTTCGGATGTATTCCAAAGAAGAAGTAGTTATCCTTATTGATGCAATTAAGCGTATCGGTTTTGAAGGGGCAACACTCTGTGGAGGATTGTCTGTTTCTGTATTTGACAATGTCATGGTAGAGAATAAAGACGAGATTATTAAAGAAACAGATGTAAAAATAAAAGAAATCGAAGAGAATTACCAACAAGGTCTTATTACTCTTGAGGAAAAAAGACGTTTATCAAATGAAATATGGATTGAGGTTACTGAACGTATGGCTAACATGACGTGGGATATCATGAAAGCGGATAATCCAGTCAAAATGATTATCGATTCCGGTGGAGCTCGTGCATCGAAAGATCAATTGAAACAACTCGCAGCTATAAAAGGATTAGTTGTGGATCCACTTGGAAAAATCGTTGAACTTCCTACAAAAAGTAATTATCGGCAAGGATTGTCTATTTTTGAATATGTGACGTCAACAAGAGGATCAAGAAAAGGATTGACAGACTCGGCTTTGAAAACCGCTGATGCAGGATATTTAACACGAAGGCTCGTTGATGTTGCTCACGATGTCCTTGTCCGGATGGACGACTGTGGAACAGAGGAAGGATTAGAAATAATTCGTCATGAAGACAGACAAACTCCATTTGCGTCTCGTATTATCGGACGATTTGCAGCGAAAGATGTTGTTGACGAAGGGTCAAAGAAAGTACTTGTTGCCAGAAACGAACTGATCGATGAAGAGAAAGTGAAACTTATCGAAGCCAGTAAAATCGAAAGCGTCTTCGTTCGTTCACCATTAACGTGTCAAGCCTCAATTGGAATTTGTGCAAAATGTTATGGTTTAGATTTTTCGACGTCACAACTGGTTGAAATGGGAACACCGGTTGGAGTTGTAGCTGCTCAATCAATTGGAGAGCCAGGAACACAATTAACCATGCGTGTGAGACACGCAGGAGGTATCGTTGGACTTGATGTGACACAAGGATTACCAAGGGTAGAAGAGCTTTTTGAATGCCGAACACCAAGAGTGCTTTCTCCAATATCAGAAATTGCCGGAAAAGTTGAGGTAGTTGAAAGCGAAGGAGGATATAAAATTCGGGTGAGAAATACTGATTTAAAGCCAGTTGAAGAACGGGAATATGTTGTTCCGGTGACGAGTGAACTGAAGGTTAAAGAGGGAGATCTCATTGGATCAGGAGATCAGCTTTCAACAGGATACTTAGATATCAAAGAGGTTCTTCAGATTCGTGGTCTTCTAGGAGCACAAAAATACTTAATTTCCGAAGTACAGAGAGTATATGAATCACAAGGTATTACCATTCATGATAAACACTTTGAGGTTATTGTTCGGAAGATGAGTGATAAAGTCCGGATTGACTCGTCAGGTGATACGATGTTGTTACCAGGGGAACTTGTTGATCGGATCAAATTTCAGGAAGAAAACGCTCGCGTTATTGCTGAAGGTGGGGAACCTGCAACAGCTCTTATAGTTCTCTTGGGGATAACGCGCGCTTCACTGTATACTGAGAGCTGGCTTTCAGCAGCATCGTTCCAGGAAACAACTAACGTATTAACTGATGCCTCTCTAGCAGGAAAAGAGGATAGATTGCAGGGTTTGAAGGAAAACGTTATAATCGGACGACTCATTCCTGTCAATCCGTTACACATGCCGGTATCGTAATCGGGAAAGAGAATATATGCCAACGATAAATCAACTTATTAAGCACGGACGGACTCAAAAGGCAAAGAAAATTAAAGCGACAGCTTTACGCAAGTTTTTCAATGCAAAAATCCGTGTGACAAAACAGCTCCCATCCCCATTTAAACGGGGAGTGGTTACTGTTGTCAAAACAATGACACCAAAAAAGCCGAACTCAGCTCTCCGAAAAATTGCTCGGGTACGGTTATCAAATAAACAAGAGGTCACAGCATATATTGGCGGTATTGGACATGAACTCACAGAACATGCAATTGTCCTTGTTCGAGGTGGTAGAGTCCCTGATCTTCCTGGAGTAAAATATCACATCGTACGGGGAAAATACGATTCAACGGGAGTTCAAAATAGAAAACAGGGGAGAAGTAGGTATGGCGCTAAACGTGTGGCCGTTGCTCCGGAAGCAGCCAAAGCAAACTAAAAGCATATGAGAGGTAAACGGGTAAAAAAAGAACTAGCAATAGCAGATCCAATATTCGGAAACAGATATATTACACGGTTTATTAACCGCGTTATGGTTAATGGCAAAAAGACTGTCGCACAAAAAGTTGTCTATCAAGCGTTAGATATTATAAAAGAAAAAGGTGAAGATCCGATAAAAGTATTTGAAACAGCTCTCAATACGGTTGGTCCAAAAATGGAAGTTCGTCCACGTCGGGTTGGAGGTGCATCATATCAAGTACCTATGGAAGTACGCGGTGATAGACGGGTGACACTTGCGATTCGATGGATTGTGACGTGTGCTGCAAAACGATCAAATAAAGAATATCATACATTTGCTGAAAAGCTCGCAGTAGAGCTTATGGACGGAGCAAAAGGAGTGGGAGAAGCAATTAAAAAGAGAGATCTTGTTCACCGTATGGCTGACGCAAATAAAGCATTCGCTCACTTTAAGTGGTAATACCATTCAATTCTCGGAGTATTTTGGATCGTTTCCGTTTTTCTTCTTCAGTAATTTTTCCCCGTGTTAATTCCATTTTCTGAGCTAGAGTACCGGGACGTGTTGAATATCTGAATACGTGAATTTTATCAATTTGTGCCTTTTTTAAAAACTGTACAGTTTCATAAAATTCATTCTCTGTTTCTCCAGGAAAACCGACAATTATATCCGTACCGATAAAAGCATAGGGATTAATTCTTTTTATTTCCTTTAATATTGAGAGAATTTTTTTTGTAGTATATCGTCTGTTCATACGTTTCAGTACAGTGTCAGATCCGGATTGGATCGGAATATGAAAAAAGGATACAAAACGATTGAGATGGAGGATTGATTTATAGTATTTAAAAAATTTTGGAGTAAGACTCCATGGATGAATTGATCCGAAACTGATTTTCGGTACGGATGTTTTTAATTGCACGGCATCTATGAGATCAGTGAGAGATTCCCCTGTATCTTTTCCAAAAACGTCGGTATTAATTGCAGTTAGGATAACTTCGTCAATTCCTTTTTGATCATTGATTGAGGTGATTATATCTTTAATGAGAACCGATTTAGGCGTCCCACGGAGAGAGGGGACAATGCAGTACGAGCAATATCTATCGCATCCATCCTGGATTTTAACCATAAGGCGTTTAGAATTAAGAAATTTGTCTGAAAAAGTTCTTCCCTGACCTATCACAGTATCATTCAATGCGTCATTTGTGTGATCATTTAAATATGATACATGATCAGATATTATTCTTGGAATATGGTGTTTATCATTGTTTGTGACAAGAAGGTCAATTTCTGGAATTTCTAAATTTTGAATTTTCCAAAGCGTTGCTGCACATCCTGTTACAACAAGTACGGTTTTTGGGAAAAGTCTTCTGATTTGGTAAATCTTTTGGCGTACTTCCCGCTCAGCCTTGCCGGTAACAGCGCAAGAATTGATGATATATACGTCTGGAGTGAGTTCAGAATAGGTAAATCCTTCCTGAATGAGTTTTTCATTGAGAACTATTTTTTCAGCTTCGTTGACTCTGCACCCAAAAGCAAAACTTGCAAAAGTGGTTCCCATGGGGCATATTGTATCATGCTACAATGCAAGCGATGTATGAAAGATAAATATTCAGCTATATGGATTTCATATTCTTCAATGAGTGATTATCTCAAGTGTCCTCGTGCCTATTACTTAAAAAATATATACAGAGATCCAAAAACTAATAGAAAAATATCCCTCATGCAACCGGCCCTTGCATTGGGTCAGGTTGTTCATGATGTGTTGGATACTATTTCATTTGTTCCAGTTGAAGAGCGCTTTAAAAAACCTCTTACAGATATTTTTGAGGAAAAATGGATAAACGTTACTGGCTCTAAGGGAGGATTTCATACTGTCGAGGAAGAAAAAAAATTTAAAGAGAGAGGGAGAATTATGATAGAAAGAGTGATGAAACATCCCGGTCCGATTTCAGGAAAAGCCATAAAAATCCGTCAGGAGCTCCCGTATTTTTGGCTATCAGAAGAAGAAAATATTATTCTCTGTGGGAAAATAGATTGGCTAGAATACAACGATATGGATGATAGTGTGAAGATTATTGATTTCAAAACCGGAAAGTTTGATGAAGATCCGGATTCACTGCAATTGCCGATTTACTACCTCCTTGCAACAAAATGTCAAACAAGAACTATTACAGGAGTTAAATACTGGTATCTTAATCGTGATGATGAGCCGGTAGACGTAGTACTTCCCTCATTTGAAGAGAGTGAGAAATCGGTTCTTGAAGTTGCAAAACGTGTTGCACTTGCAAGAAAACTTGAAAGATTTGTGTGTAAACAGAAAGATGGTTGTGGAGTGTGCCGTCCGTTTGAAAATATTCTTTCCGGAAAAGCAACATTTGTCGGCTTGAATAATTACAACCAGGACGTCTATATATTATGAAATCGACAATAACATGTCCGCATTGCGGAAAACCTTTCGAAATAACTGACGCGTTTAAACAGGGTTTAGAAAATGAAGCACTTGTTCATGAACGGGAGAAACATGCCAAAGAATTAGATGAATTGAAAAAGGTAGTATTAAAAGAAACAAGTGAGGAAATGAAAATTCTCAAAGAGGAAAATGAGAAAAAGCAAAAGGAATTAGATCTCGCCAGAGCAACAGAACTTCAACTCCGGAAAGAAAAGAATAAACTCGATGATGAGCGCCGCGCGTTTGAGCTGGATAAACAAAGACAGCTCGATATGGAGCGTGAAAAAATCCGACAAAAGACCTTGGATGAAGCAGCGGAAAAACAGCATCTTAAAGATAAAGAAAAAGATACGATTATTGAGAGTTTAAAAAAATCCTTGGAGGATGCTCAGCGAAAAGCAAATCAAGGATCCCAACAGCTTCAAGGAGAAGTGCAGGAATTAGATCTCGAAGAAACGTTTCGTCAGTCATTTCCACAAGATACGATTGAGCCGGTTGGAAAAGGAGTATTGGGGGCTGATATCAGGCAGATTGTTAAAAGCCCAATGGGTATTGTTTGTGGAACCATCCTTTGGGAGTCAAAACGAACAAAACAATGGTCAGATGGTTGGATTTCCAAATTAAAAAATGATGTCCTTTCTGACAAAGCAAATATTCCAGCTATTGTTTCAGAAGTCCTTCCGGAGGAAGCAAAGAACGGTATGGGGTTAAAAGAAGGTGTTTGGGTGACATCTCCCCAGCTTGCGATAGTACTTGCATCTCTTCTTCGAAAAACTCTTCTTGATGTAGCGAAACAGAAAAAGATTGCACTCAATCAACAATCGAAAGCCGAAGAACTCTATACATATGTCACGAGTCATGATTTTCAAAATCAGATTGAAGCAATGATACGTACGTACACAACAATGCAGGATCAGATTAAAAAAGAGAGAGCATCTTTTGAACGATCATGGGCATTGCGAGAGCAACAGGTGCAAAAACTTATTTCAGGGGTCGCTGGGATGTATGGAAGCATGCAGGGAATAGCTGGTCAAGCGTTGCCGGTAATACAATCATTGGAATTACCAGGTATGATATCGGACATTGAAGATGGAACAGTTGATGATAATTGAAGCTAGATATATCACAATATTATAGTTATTAAGTTATATTGTGATAGGTTATTCGAGTCTCGAGGTTTTTAATTGCATATATCGAAGAATTATTTTACTATATGGAAAGTTGAGAATACATTTTAAAATAGAAAGGATATATTATGCCAACGAAATCAAAAATGAGTCAATCTGAATCAACTTCGCCTACACAAAAGAAAAAAATACCAGTCATTGCTATAGTTGGAATTGGGTGTTTGGGGCTTCTTGTTCTTCTTGGTATTGGCTTCACAATTGCCGGAAAAGTATTGTTTTCTAAATTAGGAGGCAGTTTAGCACAAAAAGGAATTAAAAATGTTATTGAAAAACAGACAGGAGTTTCTATAGAAACTGATGCAGAAGGAAATGCGGTATCTATGAGCGATAGTAAGACTGGAACGGAAGTATCATTTGGATCAGATAAAATGCCGACTGGCTTTCCCTCTGATTTCCCTCTTTATACCAAAGCAAAACCGACAGGGAATATTTCTGGATCAGAAAATGGGTCAACAGGATTTTGGCTTCTCATGGAGACAGACGATAGTGCTGATGTTGTGAATGTATTTTATGAGAAAGGTTTAAAATCGTCAGGATGGGCGACAGATGAAAAAATTACAGTAGCGCAGGCCGTGACATATAAGGTTGAAAAAGGTCAGTACGATGGAGCAGTTGTTGTTACGGCTCCGGAAAAAGATCAAAAGAAAACGACAATTCTTATTATGCTTAACCCGAAAGCTGCCAGTGATTCTGAGAAGTAATGGATTACGTTTGATACAATAGAAGCGTGAAGAAATGGCTGTTGTTTATTGTTCTTATTATTTTTTTTGCGTGTGTTGGGTATTTCATCTTTAGAAAAGATGCTCCTTTATCATTAAAAAATTCAATACAATATATTGCGCCTTCAATATCCGTGGGTTCAGGATTCTCTTTATTGAAACAAGAGGTTGTCCCGTCTCTTTCAATTGACTCAATTTATATTAATGATCACACATGGACTGCAACACTTTCAGCTGTTCACAAACGAGTATTGGTGGCTTCAGGGGATATTATTCCAGCGAGGTCAGTGAATTTTCAGACAGTGAAAAGAGGGAATTATATGTGGGCATTTCAAAATATTTCTTCTATCCTTTCATCCGGTGACAGTACTGTTGTTAACCTCGAGACACCATTGCTTTCCCAGTGTCCCGTGACTGTCGAAGGAATGATTTTTTGCGGAAGCAAAAGACACATAGAAGGATTACGAGCGTCCGGAGTTGATGTAGTTGGTTTATCAAATAATCATATAGGGAATTATGGGAGAGATGGCATAGAAGAAACCAAAAAGCTCCTAGAAGAAAACGGCATGTCGGTTACAGGAATAAACGGACCAGTCGTTCGTGATGTAAAGGGATTGAAATTTTCATTTCTTGCATACAATGAAATTGGCACACCTGAACCGATGGTTTCTTGGCTCGATGAGGAGACGATGGTTCAGGAGATTATACAAGCCAAAAAAACATCAGACGTTGTGATTGTCATGTTGAGTTGGGGAGTGGAATATACGGATAGGCCAACAGAAAATCAAAGACGTATTGGAAAAATAGCAATTGACGCTGGGGCAGATCTCATCCTTGGGAACCATCCTCATTGGATACAGGGAGTCGAATTGTATAAAGGAAAATTAATCGTGTATGCTCAAGGAAATACAATTTTTGATCAGATGTGGAGTGAAGAAACAAAGAAAGGTGTGATTGGAAAGTATACGTTTTATGATAAGGAGCTTATTGATGTAGAATTTATTCCGACCTACATTAAAGACTATGGTCAGCCAGTTGTATTGGATGGAAAAGAAAAAGATATAATTTTACAGAAGATGAAAACAGTAAGTTATTAATAAAGAAAGGAGTTACTTATGATAAACACTAAACAAAAAACATTACTCCAAACAGAACCAGTTGCTGTCGCTACAGTTAATTCAGATGGGAGCCCCAATGTCATTGCCGTTATGGAAGTAAAAGTATTTGATGATACAACGATTGTAATTACAGATAATTTTATGCGGTTGACAAAAGAAAATATTCTTCGGGATCCGCGTATATGTTTAGGTGTTTGGACAAAAGACGAAGGGTACAAATTTGTTGGGGTAGCACAGTATTTTTCAGAAGGAAAATGGATAGACTTTATTACAGCAATTAAAGAAAATGATGGATATTCCCGTAAAGGAGCGATTGTCGTTAAAGTTGGAAAGGTGTTTTCCTTAGGATAAGACCAACGTTATAGACAGGGAGAGAAGTTTTTTGGTACAATTACATTTTGAAGCATGAACTGCTTACATGAGGGCAGTTCTTTTTGTTTATTTTATCGTATATGGCTCAACCAACAACCACTCTGACAGAAAACCGAGATGTACCGCTTGATAAAGTGCGGAATATCGGTATTATTGCGCATATTGACGCAGGAAAAACAACGACTACAGAACGTATTCTCTATTACACCGGACGATCATACAAGATTGGTGACATTGATGAAGGTACGACAACAATGGATTGGATGGAACAGGAACGAGAACGTGGTATTACCATCGTTTCAGCTGCCACAACCGCGTTTTGGAACGGATATCGATTAAATATTATTGATACTCCGGGACACGTGGATTTCACTGCTGAAGTTGAGCGGTCACTTCGAGTGTTAGACGGTGGTATTACAGTTCTGGATGGAGAAGAAGGAGTACAGTCGCAATCTGAAACCGTATGGCGTCAGGCTGATAAATATAAAGTTCCGCGTATTTGTTTTGTGAATAAGATGGATAAAATCGGCGCAGATCTCTGGACGACTGTTGCCTCAATTGAGGAGCGATTGGGCGCGAGAACCGCTGTTATGGTAGTCCCCATCGGCAGGGAGAATACGTACAAAGGAAATGTTGACCTTCTTACTCGGAAATCATTCATTTGGTCCGGAGAAGAATTAGGATCAAAATTTGATGTTGGAGACGTGCCGGATGATTTAAAAGAAGAGGTTGAAAAACACAGACATGAGCTCATTGAGCGGATATGTGAAACAGATGATGGGCTTTTGGAGAAGTATTTAAACGGTGAAGAGCCGTCTGTCGAAGAATTGAAAAAGGCTTTACGGAAAGCTGTTATCGGATATCAGCTTGTTCCAGTATACGCTGGTACAAGTCTTCGGAATAAAGGAGTCCAGCCGCTTTTGGATGCGGTTGTAGACTATCTTCCATCACCATTGGATCTTCCTGAAGTGAGCGGTACAGATAAACGGACCGGTGAGAAAATTACAAGGAAACGCATAGTGAATGAGAAGTTTTCAGGGCTTGCCTTTAAAGTTCAAATCGATCCCCATGTTGGAAAATTAACATACGTTCGTATTTATTCAGGAAAAATCGAAGCAGGTTCATATGCATACAACAGCACCAAGGATGTGACAGAGAGAATTGGTCGACTTCTCCTTATGCACGCAAATCAACGGGAAGAAATTAAAGAAGCATTTGCTGGTGAAATCGTCGCTGTTGTTGGATTTAAAGATACAATCACGGGAGATACTGTTTCAGACAAAGATGAACCTATCGTTCTTGAACAAATTACGTTCCCTGAGCCTGTTATTTCTTTGGCTATCGAACCAAAGACGAAAAATGACCAGGAAAAAATGGGATATGCGCTTCAACGTCTCGCTGAAGAAGATCCAACGTTTAAGATTAAAACAAACCATGAAACAAATCAGACCATCATCTGGGGTATGGGAGAGTTGCATTTGGAGATTATCGTAGATCGTATGAAGCGGGAGTTTAAGGTTGACGCTAATGTTGGCGCACCACAGGTAGCGTACAAAGAGACAATTACAAAAGTTGCAGAGGGTGAAGGAAAATACATCAAACAGACCGGAGGTCATGGACAATATGGACACTGTTTTATCCGTATATCACCAAAAACTCGCGGTGAAGGATATGAATGGGTCAATGAAATTAAAGGTGGAGCTATTCCTCGAGAATTTATTGCGCCAATTGAAAAAGGTATAAAAGAAGCAATGGAAAACGGGTGTCTTGCTGGGTATCCATTGGTTGATATGCAGGTAGCTCTTTATGACGGAACCTATCACGAAGTTGATAGCTCAGAAATTGCATTTAAGATTGCTGGATCAATGGCTCTCCAACACGCAGTGAAACAAGCTGGGGCGACGCTTCTCGAGCCAATAATGAAAGTTGAGGTAACGACTCCTGATGAATATATGGGAGACGTTATTGGAGATTTATCTTCGAAACGAGCGCAAATTGTAGGAACTCAAAAACGGGGATTGGCAACGATTATTATATCAATGGTGCCTTTGGCTGAATTATCAGGGTACGCGACGACACTCCGTAGTCTTTCGAAGGGGAGAGCGTCCTATTACATGGAACCGAGTCACTACGAAGAAGTGCCTCGCAATATTCAAGAAAAGATCATTGCAAAAAAAGTCTAGGGTATGCTACAATTCCATGTACTCAAGTTATTTTGAGCAATATTTTATTGGTTATTAAAAAAGTTATAAGGAGGATATATGGCTGATCAACAAAAATTTGTCCGCAACAAGCCCCACGTCAATATTGGAACTATTGGCCACGTTGACCATGGAAAAACAACACTTACGTCAGCAATAACACACGTACTTGCAAAGGCAGGTATGGCAAAAGCATTAAAATATGAAGAAATCGATAGCGCTCCAGAAGAAAAGGCTCGAGGCGTTACCATAAATATCCATCATTCAGAATATGAAACAGAAAAACGACATTATGCCCATATTGATGCTCCGGGACATGCTGATTATGTGAAGAACATGATTACCGGTGCAGCACAAATGGACGGAGCAATTCTTGTCGTATCAGCACCAGATGGTCCTATGCCTCAAACACGGGAACACATCCTTTTGGCAAATCAAGTCAATGTTCCAGCAATCGTCGTATTTATGAACAAATGCGATATGGTACAAGACAAAGAACTTCTCGATCTCGTGGAGATGGAAGTTCGTGAGCTGTTAACAAAATACAAGTTTCCGGGAGATAAAGTTCCTGTTATCCGCGGATCAGCATTAAAAGCCCTTCAGGGAGATCCTGAAGCTGAAAAAAGTATTATTGAACTCATGAAAGTTGTGGATGAATACATCCCGGATCCAGTCCGACCATTAGATAAACCATTCCTTATGCCTATTGAGGATGTTTTCTCAATTAAAGGTAGAGGGACAGTGGTTACGGGACGTATTGAACGCGGACGCGTCAAGATTAACGACACAGTTGAAATCGTTGGAATAAAAGCGACACAGTCAACCGTTGTCACTGGAGTTGAGATGTTTCGAAAACTTCTTGATGAAGGGCAAGCTGGAGATAACGTCGGAGTACTCCTTCGAGGTATTGAGAAAGATCAAGTGGAACGTGGTCAAGTATTGGCAGCACCAGGGTCAGTGAAGCCACACACCCAGTTTGAAGCTGAAGTGTACGTGCTTGCCAAAGAAGAAGGTGGACGTCATACACCGTTCTTTACTGGTTATAGACCACAGTTTTACATTAAAACAACAGATATTACTGGAGAGATCGCTCTTCAGCCAGGAGTCGAGATGGTTATGCCGGGAGACAATACAAAAATGACAGTAAAATTGATCGTTCCTGTTGCTCTTGAGGAAGGTGTGCAATTCGCAATCCGAGAAGGTGGACACACGGTCGGAGCAGGAGTGGTTACAAAAATACTAGCCTAAAGATACTCTATTCAAAGAATAAACAGTAGCTTTTTTAGGTGTGTACTTTTATTAACATTATTTACAATGGCAAAAGGCAGAATACGTGTACGTTTAAAAGCATATGACAGTCGTGTTATAGACGATTGTTGTCAAAAAATCCTTGATGTGGCAGTCCGAACTGGCGCACGGGTTGCTGGACCAGTTCCACTCCCGACAAATAAGGAGCATTTTAACGTAGCACGAGCACGGTTTATTGACAGAAATAGCCGGGAAGATTTTATCATTATTACGCATAAACGCCTAGTGGATATCATTGAACCGACGGATAAAACTATAGATCAACTGATGCACTTAGATTTGCCTGCCGGAGTGGATGTTGAATTAAAAATGTAAAAACAAAGATATGTGGCTATAGAGCCATCTAATCTTGTGATTTAAGAGATACTTTGGTATACTTGAGGTCATTAGGGTGGTATGCGATGCTATCGACATACATAGGTGATACCAAAAGTCTCGGATGAGTCAATGACCTCAACCGAGGTCATTTTTTTTGGGGAAAATACCATGATTAACGCACTCTTAGTTCGAAAATTAAAGCAAACGCAAGCCTTTTCAGAGGCAGGAGTTCGTATGCCTGTAACGATTTTTGAGGCTAATCCGTGCTGGATTACCGCAATTACCGATCATGGTATCCGAAAGAATGTGGAGCTTGGATACGGTACAAAAAAACAGTGTACAAAGAGAGAATTAGGACATTTAAAGAAAGCGGGGCTAGAAGAAAAAAAGCTCCGCTTTTTGCGTTCAATGAGAGTCACGGAGTTATCTGAAACAGAGAAAATAGGAAGTGAAGTCTTGGCATCGCAGGTATTTACTGTCGGAGATAAAGTCAGTGTTACAGGAGTATCCAAAGGAAAAGGATTTGCTGGCGTTGTCAAACGCCATGGGTTTTCCGGAGGTCCACGCTCACATGGTCAGTCTGATCGGGAACGCGCTCCTGGCTCCATCGGGCAGACGACAACACCAGGACGGGTATATAAAGGGAAACGGATGGCTGGCCGGATGGGTTCTGATACCGTAACTGTTCGGGGATTGTCAGTTGTTTCAATTGATACAGAGAATAAACGTTTAATTGTAAAAGGTGTTGTTCCCGGAGGAGTTAATGGTCTTTGTATAGTGAAAAAAGAATCAAGGTAACGTGTATGGCACCAACAAAAAAACCAACAGAAAAACGAGAAACAAAAGCGGTGAAAAAACCCTTGAAAAAGGTTGAACCGAAAATTGCATCAGGCATGACAACTGATGTTCTTGATGTGCACGGGAAAGTTACAGGTAGTGTGAAGCTTCCGAAAGAATCCTTTGATAAACCATACAATAAACAATTGATCGCGCAGGCAGTGAGAGTGTATTTAGCTAACCAACGCGAAGGAGGAGCTGCAACAAAAACACGAGGCTTAGTCGAAGGGTCAACACGAAAAATCTACAAACAAAAAGGGACTGGAAGAGCGAGACACGGTGGTATCAGAGCACCAATATTTGTTGGAGGTGGTATTGTATTTGGACCACAACCACGGGATTTCCGTTTGGGTATATCGAAGTCCATGAAAAGAGCAGCCCTTCTTGTTGCATTATCTTTCGGACGGAGAAATGGAGTGATGAAAGTGGTCGAAGGGTATGAAGCTCTCCCATTAAAAACAAAACCATTTGCACAATCATTTAAAGACCTTGGAATATTAGGGTCTGTTTTATTTGTGACGGGAGAAAAAACCGCATCTGTATATCGGGCTATTAGAAATATTGATAGAGTGTTCGTGTGTCCGATGAAGGATTTGACAGCGTATCACGTGATAACAAAGAAGACTATTATTTTTACCAAAGACGCACTGGATGCATTCATTGGAAAAATTTCTTAAAGTGTATGAATATCATTAAGCCGATCATTACAGAGAAAAGTTTAACAAGCGCCAACGCCGGATGGTTTACTTTTTCTGTTCTTCCGGGTGCTGATAAAAGGAGTATTGCTCGAGAAATTCATGAACTTTATGCAGTTGACGTTGAAAGTGTTCGGACTGTTATCGGGCATGGGAAAGTCCGGAGAACCGGCAAAACCATGAAAACAAAACAATTACCAGGTGGGAAAAAAGCATATGTTCTTTTGAAAAAAGGACAAACGATCGAAGTATTTCAGATCGGATCAGGAGAAGAAACAAAAAAATAATATTTTAACCTATGTCATACAACAAACTGAAACACATATTGAAAAAGAACTCTGGACGGGATGTTCAGGGTCATGTAGCAGTGCGTCACCAAGGGGGAAGACATAAGCGGTTTTACAGGATTATTGATTGGAAGCGGGATAAAGACGGTATTCCAGCTCTCGTTTCTGAGATTTCCTATGATCCGAATAGGAGCGCTGATGTCGCGCTTCTTCATTATGAAGATGGAGAGAAACGGTATATTATTGCGCCAGTTGGATTGGTCGTCGGACAGAAGGTCATAAGCGGAAATGATTGTGATATTAAGGTTGGCAATGCTTTGCCCTTGTCGTTCATTCCAGTTGGTACGATTATTCATAATTTGGAAATAAAACCAGGAAGTGGAGCAAAAGTTGTAAGAAGTGCTGGATCAAGTGCAATTATCCTCTCTAAGGACGGAGATCAGATTCAGATTAAACTTCCTTCTGGTGAAATCCGTATTTTTAGCGGAAAATCAAAAGCAACAGTCGGACAGATTGGAAATGTTGAATGGAAAAATAGAGTGATTGGAAAAGCAGGAAGAAGTAGACACATGGGGATTAGACCAACAGTCAGAGGAGTAGCGCAGGATCCTAGATCCCATCCACATGGAGGCGGTGAAGGAAGAAGCGGTATTGGTATGAAGTCACCGAAAAGCCCATGGGGAAAACGCACACTTGGCAAACGAACACGGAAACGGGTAAAGTATAGCGATAGATTTATTATTTCAAGAAAGCCGAAAAAATAAAGGAGCATATATGGCACGAAGCAATAAAAAAGGACCACATATTGATAAAAATGTTTTAAAGAAAGTGATGAAACAAAAAGCAGGCGGAGATAGAACGCCGATTAAGACGTGGTCACGGGCGTGTCAGATATCACCGGAATTTGTTGGGCATAGATTTTCTGTACACAATGGAAAAATATTTCATGATGTGTTTGTGACTGAGTCTATGGTGGGACACCGACTTGGAGAATTTTCTCCGACTCGTATGTTTCGAGGTCATGGACAGGTTACAAAACGTACAATGGATAAAACATAATATATGGAATTTCAAGCAACAGCAAAATATTTACGAGTTAGTACCCGCAAAGTGCGGTTGATTGCTGATGCTGTAAAGCATCTGTCTGTCTCTCAAGCGCTCATTCAGCTTGATACTATGCCCAAACGCGCAGGAGCGATTTTGAAAAAAGTCGTTGACAGTGCGATAGCTAACGCAAAAGGAAAAAATGTAGAGGTGCAATCATTACGGATAAAAACAATTGATGTCATGCAGGGGTCAGCAATGAAGCGCTGGCATGCAGTCTCCCGGGGTATGGCGCATGCGTATAAAAAACGTATGACTCATATTCGGGTAGTGTTAGCAACTATTGAAGGAGAAAAAACAGTACAAAAAGGAGCGAAATAATATGGGACAAAAAATTAATCCAAAAGGTTTTCGGTTAGGCCCATTATACACATGGAGCTCTCGCTGGTTTGCCGATGATAAGCGGTATGGCGAGATGCTTTTGGAAGACGTCAAGCTCCGGAAGTTTCTTTTTTCAAAGTTGAAAAGTGCAGGCATTGAAGATGTGGGAATTGAGCGGTCGATAAATAAAATGAAAATTATTCTCCGTGTCTCACGACCGGGAGTCGTTATCGGAAGAGGCGGGAGTGGTCTTGAGGAGCTTAAAAAATATATTGAAACATTTATTAGAACTCACAGGGAGACTCGAAAAAGGATACGTCGTCAGGGAATATTGGAAACCGGAAAGTTTAAAATTGAATTAACTGTCGAGCCGGTCAAAGAGCCGAACTTGAGCGCATTTTTGGTTGCTACCACCGTCTCCGATCAGATAGTGAGAAGGATTCCGCCAAAAAGAGCGTGTAATCAAGCGCTTGAGCGCGTTATGAATGCAGGAGCTCGGGGAGTTAAAATTGCCTTGGCAGGAAGAATAAATGGAGCAGAAATTGCACGAAAAGAAAAGTTTTCATCTGGGACCGTACCGTTATCAACCATTCGGGAAACAGTTGATTTTGCGATTGTTCCAGCGTTAACAAAATCTGGGTATGTTGGCGTAAAAGTATGGATTTGTAAATAAACACCTATGTTACAACCGAAACGATCAAAATTTAGAAAAGCATTCCGCGGCAAACGCCGAGGTCTAGCGTCGCGCGGAAGCAATGTGGATTTTGGTGAATTTGGACTAAAAGCAAAGACACATGGATGGGTATCAGCTAGACAAATCGAAGCGGCAAGAAAAGCGATGACTCATTTTACCAAACGTGGTGGCAGAGTCTTTATTCGTATTTTTCCTGATAAGCCGATAACCAAAAAACCACCGGAAACAAGAATGGGAAGCGGTAAAGGAGACATTTTTGAGTATGTCGCAGTTGTCAAACCCGGGAGAATTATTTTTGAGATGAGTGGAGTACCAGAAAGTGATGCAAAAGAAGCGATGCGGCTTGCAAGCGCTAAGCTTCCGGTGCGTACGATGTTTGTCACAAAAGCATAAAAAACGATTTTTAAAAGCATATGAAATCACAAACAAAAAAGTCAATTCATACACAAAATATCGAAGACCTGAAAAAACAAGTACAGGATTTAAAGCGTTCTCTTGATAAGATTAGAGTAGATAGATATACTAAACCGTCCAAAAACGTGAGAGAACGGAAAAATATGAGAAAATTAATTGCTCAACTTTTAACTGAGATTAGAGCTCGGGCATTGAAAGCATAAATAAAGGAAGAATATATGAAACAAGAAAATAAAATAGTCATCAAAGGAAAAAAGTATCAGGGGAAAATTGTATCGCTTGTTATGCAGAAGACTGCTGTCGTTGAAGTGGAGAGCATTAGGCGTCACCCGATTTACAAAAAAGCAATGAGGAAGACGAATCGCCTGGCTGCACACAATGAACTTGAAGGATTGGCTCTCGGAGATACGGTTGTTATTAAAGAAGTGAAACCAATGAGTAAAAGCAAGCATTTTATCGTTTTAAAAAAAATTTAAGAGAAATCGTATATGGTACAACGAAGAACACAATTAACGGTTGCTGACAATTCAGGAGTTCATAATATGGTGATTATCCATATTTATGGAGCGTCACTTATTAAAAAGGCGTCCCTTGGGGATGTCGTACAATGTGTGGTAAAAGAAGCGGATCCGCAAGGATTAGTGAAAAATGATGAACTCGTCAAAGTGGTAATTGTAAGAACCAAAAAAGAATATCATCGTGCTGATGGTTCATATATTAAATTTGATGATAATGCAGGAGTGGTAATTGATAACGAGACGGATAAAAATCCGCGAGGAACAAGAGTTTTTGGACCAATTGCAAGAGAAGTAAAAGAAAAAGGATTTGATAAAATTGCCAGCATGGCTCTAGAAATGTATTAAAAAGGACTATCTATGAAATTTAAAAAGAACGATCAAATTATTGTGACACTCGGAAAAGATAAGGGTCGAAAAGGGAAAATTGAATCCGTCAACCATTCCGAAGATACGGTTTTGGTTCCTGGAGTTAATATGTATAAACGGCATATGAAACGACGGGATGAAAAACACGCCGGAGGGATTATGGATTTTGCGCGGCCATTAAAGACATCCAAAATTGCACTACTCTGTCCGAAGTGCAATCACCAAACAAGAATTGGATACAGTGTTACAGGGAAAGAGAAATACAGAATTTGTAAAAAATGTGAACAAAAAATATGAGCTCAATAACCGTACCATTTGACCATAATGCAATTCGAAAAAACCTTGGAGGTGTTCTTGGGATTAAAAATCCTATGGCAGTACCTTCCTTACATAAAATTGTATTGAATTGCAGCTTAGGAGAAGCACTCAAAGATAAAAAGGTTATTGAAAAAGTCGAAGCACAACTGTCAAGTATCGCTGGACAAAAGCCAGTGGTGACACACGCCAAAAAAGCAATCTCTTCGTTTAAATTACGGGAAGGGGATGCAATCGGACTCAAAGTGACGCTTCGTGGGAAGAGAATGTGGGATTTACTCATCCGTTTGGTTATGATCGCTCTTCCTCGGGTGAGGGATTTTCATGGAATTCCGAAAAAAGGATTTGACGGACACGGGAATTATACGCTCGGTATTAAAGAACAAATCATTTTTCCGGAATTAGATTTTGCATTGGTCGACAGGGTTAGGGGATTTGAGATGACATTTGTGACGACCGCACAAAACGACACAGAGAGTATAAAATTACTGGAAAGCTACGGCCTTCCATTTGAAAAATAATTACAACTATATGGCAAAAATATCTGACGTTAAAAAATTTGAAAAGAAACAGAAATTTGCAGTACGAGGGAAAAACCGTTGTTCTTTATGCGGAAGATCAAGAGCATACATGAGAAAGTTTGGGATATGCAGGATTTGTTTTCGTGATCTTGCACATAAAGGAGAATTGCCGGGAGTAACAAAAGCGTCGTGGTAAAAAGGGAGATATATTTATATGGTAAATGATCCAATCGGTGACATGATAATACAATTAAAAAATGCCGGAATGGCCGGAAATACGGTAGTGGAACTGCCGTATTCAAGGCTTAAGCATCAGATAGCAGACATTTTACAAAAAGAAGGCTTTCTTAAATCCGTTGAATCAGTCGGAAATGAACCAAAAGTGTCATTAAAATTGACCCTCCGGTATTTAGGGGATGCCTCAGCAATTACAGACGTGAAGCGCATGAGTAAGCCTGGTTTACGAATGTACTGCAAGAAAAATGATATTCCATCAAAAATCCAGGGGGTAGGTATTGTCATTCTTTCAACACCGAAAGGTGTGATGAGTGGAGTTGAAGCAAGAAAGGTGGGCGTTGGTGGAGAAGTATTATGTGAAGTGTGGTAAGGAGAACTTTTATGTCACGTGTAGGAAAAACAGTTATACCAGTTCCAAAAGACGTCAAAGTTGATCTGTCAGAAAAACAGGTTGTTTGTACTGGAACAAAAGGATCATTGGTGTATCCATTAACCAAAGACATACATCTGGCGCTCACTGATGGAAATTTAATGATCACCAATACCGGAAAAGGAAAGAATGCAAACGCAGTATATGGGAGTACCCGGGCAAATATTGCCAATATAGTAATAGGCGTATCAAAAGGATGGAGCAAAACTTTGGAATTGAGCGGTGTTGGATATAGAGCAGCTGTGACAAATGGGAATCTCGTCTTATCTGTCGGGTATTCTCATCAGGTTACAATTGCTCCACCTAAAGAGATTTCTTTTTCTGTTGTGGAGGGAAAAATTGTTATCTCAGGCATTGATAAACAAAAAGTCGGTCAAGTTGCAGCAGATGTAAGAAAAGTAAAAGAACCAGAGCCATATAAAGGGAAAGGAATTAAATACGTAGGAGAGAAAATCCGGAAAAAGGCAGGGAAAACAGCAAAAGCCGTCGGCGGCGCACCTGGGGCAACAAAATAATAATAGGAGTATTTATGATTACAAAATTTACGACCAAACAGAGAAAGCCAAAACGAGTTGCTCGTATTAGAGCAAAGATTAGGGGTACAGAGAAGAGACCTCGGTTATCGTTTTACCGCTCGTCATATGCGTTATATGCACAGAGCATTGATGATGATGGGAAAAAGACAGCATGGGGAGTGTCTGTAAAAGGCAAAAACAAAAAAGCAGCTGAGGAATTGGCAGTGAAGGTTTTGGAAAAAACAAAAGAACACAAAACTCATACAATGGTGTTTGATCGGGGAGGATATAAGTATCACGGAGTCGTCCTCACGTTTGTGAGCGCACTTCGAAATGGAGGGATAAAAATATGATGCGCCAAGATAATAGAAATTCAGAATTTGAGGAAAAAATAGTCCAAGTAAATCGTGTTTCCAAGAAAACTAAAGGTGGAAACAAGATCGGGTTTTCCGTTCTTGTCGTCGTTGGAGACCGAAAAGGAAAAGTTGGAGTGGGATTGGGTGGCGCTCCGGACGTGTCCTCATCCATGAAAAAGGCAGTGAGTTATGCAAAAAAACACATGATAGTTGTCCCCATGAAAGGGAAAACGATTCCTCATGAAGTACGGGTAAAACTCGGTGCAGCGGTTATTCTTTTAAAGCCAGCCCCACCCGGAACAGGAGTTATCGCAGGAGGAGCGGTTCGGGCAGTCGTTGAAGCAGCTGGTATTAGAGACATAGTTTCCAAAATTTTAGGGAGCAAGAATCAGGCATCCAACGTGTATGCCACAATGGAAGCTTTAAGAGAAATATCAAAACAATCACACCGTATAGAAGAATTTAGAAAAAATTAATGCTTATGACACACTCTTTTACTCTTTCAAAAATAGTTTCAAAATCAAAGCGACGTGTAGGTCGGGGACACGGTTCAGGGAGAGTAAAGACATCCGGCCGTGGTACCAAAGGCCAAAAAGCCAGAGGGAAAATTCGACTTGGTTTTGAAGGAGGACAATTGGAACTAGCTAAACGGTTACCTTTTAGGCGCGGGAAGAATAGAAATAAATCAAGAAATGCTTACGTGTTTCCCGTACAACTCAAAGTTCTCGCGAAGCTCCCTTCTGGTGCTGATGTGACTGTCGAAGTGTTACAAAAACACAATCTTTTGACTCTTGATGCGACACGAGCAAAAGTATTAGACGATGGTTCAATGGTGAATAAGAAATATTCGGTGAAAATTCCGTGTTCGAAAAGCGTAAAAGCAAAAATTGAAAAAGCTGGCGGAAGAGTGACCCTTGATACTGATACAATAAATACGGTATCGTAATAACGTCATGGAAGGTTTACTGTCTCCTCTTATAAATAGCTGGAAAGTACCGGAGCTTCGTCGCAAGATCCTTTTTACCGTCGGCATTTTTGTCGTCTTTCGGGTTTTTGCTCATATCCCAATTCCAGGAGTTGACTCGGCAAAACTCGCAAGCCTTTTTAGTCAGAATCAGTTTTTGGGACTCTTGGATATTTTTTCCGGAGGAACACTCGTTAATTTTTCAGTCCTTGCACTAGGTATTAACCCATACATCAATGCTTCAATCATCCTTCAGCTATTACAAATCGTATTTCCTTCTTTGGAGGAACTGGCAAAAGAAGGTGATTATGGACGGGAAAAAATTAATCAATACACGAGATTACTGACAGTGCCTCTTGCCGCAGTTCAAGCTATCGGCATGTTCGCACTTCTCAAAAATCAACAGATTATCTCTCACACGGATCCGATTATTATCGTAACGACGATTATCACAATGACAGCAGGCACAGTATTTGTTATGTGGCTCGGAGAGCTCATCACAGAGTATGGTGTGGGGAATGGCATTTCCCTTCTCATATTTGCTGGGATCGTGGGAAGACTACCGGTTACCTTTGGACAGACGTTTGCAAGTGCAACAGCAGAGTCGGCAACAAATGTGATTATTCTTTTTGCTCTTGCCATAGCGGTTATTGCGGCTACAGTTTTTGTCAACGAAGCGGTATACCGAATACCGGTTCAATATGCGCGGCGCATTAGAGGAAATAAGGTGTACGGAGGAGGGACATCATACTTACCAATCCGTGTTAACCAGGCAGGAGTTATTCCAATTATCTTTGCTGTGTCTCTTGTTCTCATTCCGTCTCTAGTTGGAGGATTTCTGCAGCAGGTGAAACAGCCGCAATTAACAGCTATTGGCGGAGCTTTGACCTATCTCTTTAATCCAAATGGCATATGGTATAACGTTATTTATTTTCTTTTGGTTATTGGATTTACGTATTTCTACACTGCAGTTACCTTTAATCCCGGGAAAATTTCAGGTGAAATTCAAAAACATGGTGGTTTTATCCCTGGGATTAGACCTGGGGCACCGACCTCTCAATACCTCAACTATATTTTGACGCGCATTACTCTGGCTGGAGCAATATTCTTAGGTTGTATTGCAATTTTCCCTTCCCTAGCTCGGGGAATTACAGGGATGACTACTCTTCTTATTGGAGGCACGGGAGTTCTTATCGTCGTATCTGTTGTTCTTGAAACTGTGAAAGCATTGGAAGCGCAATTAGTGATGCGTAATTACGACAGTTTCTTAAAGGAATAATTATCGGAGGAATCAACATATCACTCTTTAAAAGTATACTCTTTAAAGAGTTTTGATGTTTGATTTTCTTACCATGCATATTGTTTTTTACGGTCCGGAAGGATCAGGAAAAGGAACGCAAGCAAAATTATTAGCAGAGAGTTTGAAGTGTCCAATATTGACATCAGGAGATCTCGTCCGGGACGCAGCTGAGCACGACAAAGGTATTATCGGAGAAGTATGTCGTCAGTCTTTAAACGAAGGAAAATATGTTGCAGACAGTGAAATGCAGGTATTGTGGAAATGGAGACTGAAAGAGGAGGATGCAAAAGGTGCATGGGTGATGGATGGATTTCCTAGAAACATTGAACAGGCAAAATTCCTTGACGACAAAATTGATAAATATGGATATAAGGTTGAAGTTGTTATTTTTCTTAATTTACCTGAGGAAGAATCGTTTAAAAGATTAGTTGCTCGGGCTCGTCCGGCGTATGCTGGGAGTTCTGAACTTCATGATTCTCCGGAACGAATTAAAAGCAGGTTAGAGTTATATAAAAGTGGAGAAAAGGATGTCCTTACCTATTACCGCCAAAAAGGAGTGCTTGTCGAAATAGATGCAAATCAAACGGTAGAAAAAGTTCAAGAAGATATTCTCAAGGCAATCCAAGAACGAAATAAAAATTCATAAAAATTATATGAATGAACCTCTAAAACTTATTGCTCTTGTAGGTATGCCTGGTGCAGGCAAGAGTGTTGCGGCGGACTTTTTTAAAAAGAAAGGTATACCGATACTACGTTTTGGAGACCAAACTGATATTGGACTAAAAGAATACAATTTAGAACGAAACGAAAAAAATGAGCGTTGGTATAGAGAGAAACTGAGAGCAGATCTGGGTATGGCTGCAATGGCGATTAAAATTGAACCAAGAATTCTTGAAGCCGAAAAACAAAGCAAAGTCATTATCTTGGATGGGTTATATTCTTGGGAAGAGTATTTGTATCTAATAAAAAAGTTTCCGCATTTAATACTTTTGCATATTTATGCTTCTTCAAAGGTTCGATATAAAAGGCTCGCAGAGAGATCAGTACGACCGTTAACGCTTGAAGAGTCAAAAAGTCGAGATTATGCGGAAATTGAGAATTTAAATAAAGGTGGACCTATCGCAATAGCTGATTATACAGTAATCAATATGGATGATGAAAAAACTTTTTATAAAGAATTAGAGATATTTTACTCCAAATATTTATGATTACCCCAAAAACACCCAAAGAATTAGTTGCTATGCGAGAAGGAGGAAAGCTCTTGGGAGCTATTAGGGACTCTCTCATGGAAGAGTCTGTAGTAGGTACATCCTTATTGGATATTGAAAAATATGCAATAGACCGTATTCAAAAAGCAGGAGGTACTCCATCATTTGTGACAGTAGAGGATTACCAATTCGCAACATGCCTTTGTGTTAATGAAGAAGTTGTTCATGCAATGCCTCGGGAGTATAGATTAAAAGATGGAGATATGTATACGCTTGATATCGGTATGATTTACAAAGGGATGCATACGGATACAGCGTGGACGAAGATTATCCATTCTCCAGGTTCCAAGGTTGACCCTGAAAAAGAACGATTTTTGGAGGTAGGGAAACAAACACTATTGGAAGCGATAGCAGCGGCTTTGGCAGGCAATTATATAGGTGATATTTCTTCGGCTATTCAAAGAGGAATCGAAGGAGCTGGGTATAGCATCGTTGCTTCTCTTACAGGTCATGGAGTGGGACACGAACTTCACGAAGAACCGCTTATTCCGGGATTTGTGAGAGGGAATATTAAGAGAACCCCGCTTCTTGTCCCCGGGATGACTTTAGCTATTGAGATTATTTACAGTAAAGGAAAAGGTTCCATAGAATATGCAGGGAATGACGACTGGACACTGTCGACCCAGGACCGGTCGTATTCAGCGGTTTTTGAACGTACGATTGAGGTTACCGAAGGTTCTCCTCTCGTGTTGACCACGTAGGCGATTTACGGTACAATAGAGCCCTTACGTACAAAGCCCGCCGTCACATGAACGGGGTGTTCATGCTATGGCGGTGCATATTTTTGGTAAGAAAAAGTATGGTTCATCAGGGAAATATAGAAGTAGATGGCGAAGTAACAGAGTGTTTGCCAAATACGTTATTCCGGGTGAAATTACCAAATGGTCGCATAGTATTGTGTCATTTATCAGGAAAGATGCGGTTGAATTTTATCCGTATCATGCCTGGCGATAAAGTTCGAATTGAGATGACTCCATACGATGCAACCAAAGGTCGTATTATTTATCGAATGAAGTAACCATTATGAAAGTTCGAGCAAGTGTAAAACCAATGTGCGAAAAATGTAAAGTAGTTCGGCGAGCCGGACGGGTGTATATCATTTGCGAAAATCCAAAACATAAACAGAGGCAAGGATAATATTATGACACGTATTGCAGGAGTCGATATTCCAAGTGAAAAACGGTTAGACATTGGACTCACGTATCTTTACGGTATCGGGAGATCAAACGTGGTAAAACTCTTAAAAGAGGTTAATCTCGATCCGGCTAAACGGGTGAAAACACTAAATGATGATGAGATAAGTAGAATTGGAAAAGCACTTGAGAAGACGTATATCATTGAAGGAGATTTACGCCAGGAAATCTTACATAACATCAAAAGACTACGGGAAATTGGATCATATAGAGGGATGAGGCATTCAAAAAACCTTCCTTCTCGAGGTCAACGGACAAAGACAAATGCTCGTACACGAAGAGGCAAGCGACAAACGGTCGGTGCATTGAAAAAAGAAGAACGTATAAAGCAGGATGTGAAAGCTCCGGCAGCAACACCTGCTAAATAACTATATGGCGATAAAAGCATCAAAACCAACAATTGAAAAAGGGAAAGTATTTGTGACGGCGACATTTAATAACACGCTCGTGACAATTACCGATATGCTTGGCAATGCCCTTTATTGGGGTACATCAGGACTAGTCGGATTTAAAGGAGCACGAAAAGCAACTCCATATGCAGCTACAACCGCTGTTGAGGTTGTCGCTCGAAAAGCACAGGAACACGGAATGAGAGAAGTAGAAGTCTTTATTAAAGGTCCGGGAGCAGGAAGAGACGCTGCACTTCGGGCTTTAAAAGCAGTCGGTCTCCAGATTACCCTCATTGCTGACGTTACGCCTATTCCACATAACGGAGTTCGACCAAAGAAAAAGAGGAGAGTCTAAATTTATGGCACGATATACTGGACCAAAAAATCGGTTAGCACGACGGGAAGGATTGGACCTTGGATTAAAAACCATAGGGTCTCATGCACATGCTGGACTTCTCCGTCGTTTGGGTATTCCTCCGGGTCAACACGGACCAAAAGGAAAAAGAAAAATTTCTTCATACGGGCAACAACTTCGTGAAAAACAAAAAGTTAAACACATGTATGGTCTTTTAGAAAAGCAATTCAGAGTTGTTTTCGGAAGAGCAAAGAAGTTTAAAGGAAATACCGGAGACAAGCTTATTCAGTTTTTAGAACAACGGTTAGATAATGTCATTTACCGGTTAGGTTTTGCTCCAACAAGACCATCTGCTCGGCAATTAGTATCCCATAGACACGTCTTGGTTAATGGGGAGATTCTTTCTATCCCTTCTGCCATAGTCAATGTTGGCGATGTTATTACTCTTGACGTCAAAGGAGCTGAGATTCCGAGTATCAAAAAGATGATAGAGGATAAATCCATTCAACCACCGACGTGGTTGGAACGGAAAGGACCGGCTGGAAAAGTCGTTCGTGTTCCTGAACGGACAGATGTGTCCGAAGATATTACAGAACAATTTATAATAGAATTTTACTCAAGATAAAGGAGGATTTATGATGGTCGAACCAACATTTGTTATTAAGACTGAAGAAGAGCGGGAGGATTACGGCATATTTACCATTGAACCGTTAGAACAAGGGTATGGTCAAACGCTTGGCAACAGTTTGCGTCGTGTTCTCTTATCATCGCTTCCGGGAGCAGCAGTGACATCAGTGAAGATTGACGGCGTAAAGCATCAATTTTCTACCCTTCCTGGACTTAAAGAAGATATCATTGAGCTTTTGTTAAACATTAAGAAATTACACATTAGATCAACAAGCGATGAACCGGTGACGGTGTCGTTATCCAAAAAAGGAGAAGGCAGTTTCACAGCTGGAGACATAGAAGCTCCGGCCGGTGTCACGATAGTCAACAAAGATCTTGTCTTGGGGACTTTAGCTGATAAGAAATCAGAGATAACGCTACAGTTCACAGTTCAAAAAGGATATGGTTTTGTGACCGCAGAAGAACACGCTGTCGATGAGGTCGGTGTTATCTCCGTTGACTCAATATTCTCTCCGGTTGTGAGAGTGAACTATCGGGTTGCATCAACCCGTGTTGGTCGGATGACGAACTTGGATAAGTTAGTCTTAGAAATTTTCACTAACGGCACGATGAAGCCAAGTGATGCATTGACATCAGCGGCAAAAATCCTTGTTTCATACTTTACCCAGATCGTTGAGCCGAAAACACAGGCAGAAAAGCCTAGTGTTGTCGAAAAGCCAGCAGTATCTGATGAGATATTGAAAATGCGGATCGAAGAGTTGGATATCCCAACACGGATTGTCAACGCTCTTGCTAATGGCGGCATTGAGACTGTCGCTCAACTCGTGGGGACACCGAGATCTGAACTTATGAAGATTAAAAATCTTGGAGGAAAGTCTTTAAGTGTTGTAGAGGAAAAGTTGAAGGATAAAGGAGTTATTCTTGCATGAGACACAAGGTATTTGGACGTAAATTATCCAGGACGCGAAATGAGCGAAAACGATTATTTCAAAATATCGTTCGGTCGCTTTTTCTCTCTGGAAAAATTGTTACCTCCAAAGCAAAGGCAAAAGCAGTACAGCCGATTGTTGATAAGCTCATAACAAGAGCCAAAAAAGGCGATCAGTTTTCGTATAGGGAAGTCCTCGCTTTTATTCACGACGGAAAACTTGCTCACCAGATAATGGAAGATGCAAAAGGGAGATTCAGCGCTCGTTCGAGCGGGTATACACGAATGGTGTCTCTGGGAAAACGCAAAAGTGACGCAACTGAGGAAGTATTGTTTAGTTTTGTCGACGTTGTCGTTCCGACAGAAGTTGTTGTAACAGAAAAAAGCGATGGAAAGGATGAAAAAAAGAAAGAAAAAGGAAAGACAGAAAAAAGCGAGAAAAAGACAAGTACGAAAAAGAAAACAAAATAACCAGTATGAACTCACAGCATATACAACCAACATCAGCAAATGAAATTAAACGGGAATGGTTTCTCTTTGATGTCAAAGATAAGGTATTGGGGAGAATTGCTTCAGATATTGCTGAAAAGCTCATGGGGAAAAATAAACCCTACTATGTCCGTAATCTTGACTGCGGCAATTATGTTGTTGTTATTAACTGTAAGTCTGTTGCGGTAACCGGCAAGAAAGAAAAAGAAAAACTATATACCCGGTACAGCGGATATCCAGGTGGTATTACAACCAAACCATTGTGGAAACTACGGGAAGAGCATCCGACTGAACTTCTCACTCGGGCAGTGAAAGGTATGCTTCCAAAAAATAAGCTTCGTGATCAGTTAATGACACGGCTTTACGTATTTGAAGGAGAAGATCACCCATACGGAGCGAAATTAAAAAAGTAATTAATTTTTATATAAAGGAAACGATATATGGTTAAAGACATAAAAAAAGAAGAAGTGAAAAATGAAGACGTTAAAAAAGAGGCGCCTGTAAAAGCGGCCAAACACGCCAAGACTGAAAAGGTTGAAAAAGAGCCGAAAGAAGCAATAGAAAAAGCAGTCTACTATGAAGCGGTTGGTCGAAGACGTACCTCAACATGCCGTGTACGGTTGTATGTCGTAAAGGATGAGTCAATGACGATAGCAGGAAAAGAAGTGGAAAAAGGAGCGGTTGTTGTGAATGGTCTTCCGGCAGAAACATATTTCCCAGGAGAAGTGAAGAAAAAAATGTTTATCGAACCATTTAGAACAACCAATACACTCAATAGATTTGCCATAAGCGCAAAAGTAACAGGAGGCGGACTGGAAGGACAATTGACCGCATTTATTCACGCAGCATCACGTGCTCTCATTAAAGTGGATTTAGAAAAATTTAGACCGATTTTAAAGAAACGTGGATTTTTGAAACGTGACCCTAGAGCAAAGGAACGCCGAAAGGCAGGCAAAGCCGGAAAGGCAAGAGCCGGGAAACAATCTCCAAAACGATAATTTTTAAAGTGGATAAGCCCCTCGATATTGTATTGGTAAACTTGCGCTCAGAGCAGTCATTGTTGCCGTTGTATATGTTTTAATGCGTTCTCTATTTATCGGTTTTTGGGAAGTCACCATTATAGGTGGAGCAAACGTTACAAAAACTTCTTGCCTTTCAAATTCTAATTTTTTCCTCCAAGGAAGTGATGATCTGTCAATCTCAGGGAATACTGTTTCTGTTCCTCCACAAATGGCACAGGGGTAAATTGGAATAGGTTTTTCTAGAATATTAGCTGCCTTTTGCGCCATGAGTGCAGTACCTTCTTTTCCAGGCTTTAGTATATTTCTGTTTCCCTCTTCTTTTGTTCCGCGTGTTCCTTCAATAAAAGTGAAGATAATTTTACCGTTTACAAGTTGATCTATGACAGTTGTCATAGCAGCTATATCTGAAACACCTCTTTGAATTGGAATGACATTCATTTTTCTGGCGATACCTCCGAGAACCGGATTTTCGAGAGTTTCAATTTTAATAATTGTAGCTACTTCTTTTTGATGAAAAATTTTCTCTTTTAGAGCAAGGAGAGCGATAAAGTATTCAAGCCAACCCATATGGTTCATCGCAAGTATTGCTGGACCATTCTTTGGAATATTTTCTTTTCCCTGTATGGAGATACCCTTTGTGAGGATGTGTTTAATGGTTTGTTCGGTGATGATATCAAGAAGGGCAGGTTGTTGTTCCTTCTTCATAAATAAAATGTCGGGATGGGCGGAGTTGAACCGCCGACCTCACGTACCCCATACGTGCGTTCTACCAACTGAACTACATCCCGTATATATTCGAACGATGCCTTGTATTCTACCATTCTTTATGTAAAAATGGGATTTATCTTCGAATATTTTTATATTTCTTGCCCAAGTAAAGGAGATCTATGCCAGTTGATGCAAAAGTAAATGCCATCCGTCTTGCCATGGAGCAGATTGAAAAACAGTATGGGAAGGGTTCCATCATGCGGTTGGGAGAGCAACCGACAAATAGATTTTCCGTTGATGTTATTTCTACAGGTATTCTTCCTCTTGATCTGGCGCTTGGTGCCGGAGGAGTTCCACGAGGAAGGATTTTGGAAATTTATGGTCCTGAAGCATCAGGGAAAACGACGATTTGTCTTTCGGTCGTTGCTGAGGCACAAAAGGCAGGAGGGACAGCAGCGTTTATTGACGCTGAACACGCTCTTGATCCGCAATGGGCACAAATTTTAGGGGTTAACCTTGACAATCTCCTTATTTCCCAACCGGATACAGGGGAACAAGCATTGGAAATAGCTGAGACACTCATTAGAAGCGGGGGGGTTGATGTCATTGTTATCGATTCGGTAGCTGCTCTTGTTCCACGCGCTGAGCTTGAGGGAGACATTGGCGACAGTATGATTGGCGTCCAAGCACGTCTCATGTCTCAGGCACTCAGACGCTTAACATCAGTCATTTCAAAATCAAAAACAGTCGTTATCTTTACCAACCAACTCCGTCAGAAAATCGGCGTCATGTTCGGTAACCCCGAGACGACACCAGGCGGCTTGGCGCTCAAATTTTATGCTAGCGTCCGAATGGATAGCCGGAAAATTGAAAGTTTGAAAGACGGAGATAAAGTGATTGGTAGCAGACACCGTGTACGGGTGGTAAAGAATAAAGTGTCTCCGCCTTTTAGGGTAGCTGAGTTTGATGTCATGCATAATGGGATATCAAAAGAAGGAGCGATTATTGATGTCGCTTTGGAGTACAACATTCTTTCAAAATCCGGGGCATTTATTAAATACGGGACACAGATGTTAGGACAAGGAAAAGAAGCGTCAAAAGCATATCTTCGGGAAAATCCGAAGGTAGGGAAAGAAGTGAGCGATGCTATCTGGAAAGTTGTCCACTCAGGTCATGCACAGACAAAAGTGGTGGTCGGAGCTGCAGAGGATGATGAAGAATGAACGATGATGAACTCTACGAAAAATTTGTAAGTGCTGCAATTTCCTTTGTTTCCTATAGACAAAGAAGTACAGCGGAAATCCGGCAGTATCTTCAAAAAATGCTGAAGAGAATGCATACGGTTCATTCTACCCTCATTGATCGCGTTATCGCTCGGTTAGATGAGCTTCATTATATTGATGATCAGTCCTTTGCTGAGTCGTTTCTTTCTTCCCGTCTTCGTTCCCGGCCTAAATCACGGCAAACACTGATTTATGAACTCTTAAGAAAAGGAATCCCAGAGGACGTGACCCGAAAGATTTTAGAGAAGAATACTGAGCATATCACAGACTTAGAACTAGCAAGGAATGCCATAGAGCGCAAAATTGTTCAGTGGAAGCGGTTACCCAAAAAAGAGATGCATATGAAGCTCTATGGGTTTCTTTTGCGGCGTGGATTTCACCATGAAACGATTAGGAGTCTCATTGACGAGATAGACCAAAAAGACTACAATACTTGATAGAGTGGGCTTATATATGAAGCCCTCTATGAAGCCAATAGAGATACCCGAAGTATAATTTTGTAGGAATATGCAGCATCAAAAGAAAGAACTAGAGCCTACAGTAACCTCGTAAAAATCCTTTTAAAAAAACAAGGATTGGTCATCATATTGTCTTCAGGAAAACTTTAATTGCATATTTTTTTAATGGTTTATTCCCTAAGGAGGACATATGTTTGATGTACTACAGACCCTTTCATCGCTCATTCGAACGAAAAAGCTCCAGGAGAAAGTAAAAACTGTCGCGGCACCCGCAAAAGTGGAGAAGAAAGAAGTCATTCAGACTGCTGCCCCAAAACGGTCAGAGAAAGATGAAAAAGTACTCCAGCAGGAAATGCAGGCAAAAATTGCATTGGCCGAAGCACAGGGGAAGGAAATCCTTTTGGAAGCAAAAGACGAGGCGTTTCGTATTAGACGCACTGCTGAAGAGGAGATAGGACGACGAAATGAAATGATTGGGAGACGAGAAGGAGCGGTGGAAGAACGGGAAAAACGATGTCTTGATGTAGAAAAAACAGTACAGAAAAAACTTTCGGACATTGAAGATATCCATAGTTTGTGGACAGAGAAGTTGCAGAAACTCGCTCACATGACGATTGACGAAGCAAAGGGTCTTTTGCTCTCTGATGTGCAGGATAAGATGAAGGCAATTGTCGCCAAAGAAATCAGGGAGTCTCAGATAAAAGCAGAGGAAGAAGCGGATGAAAAAGCAAAGGAAATACTCGTTGACGCAATGCGTCATGGTGTTACGGACTATATTGCTGAGTACACTGTTTCCGTCATTAAGATTACCGATGAAGACATGAAAGGCCGGATTATCGGAAAAGAGGGGAGAAATATTAGAGTTTTTGAGTCAGCTACAGGCGTTGATGTAGACCTCGATGAAGAAGGAGTCATTCGGCTTTCCTGTTTTGACCCGGTACGCCGAGAGGTAGCGCGTGTGGCCCTGGAACGGCTCTTAAAGGATGGAAGGGTTCAACCCGGACGCATTGAGGAGGTGGTCGATCAGGTGAGAAAAGAACTCGAACGCATCATGTTTGAAGAAGGGCAAAAGCTCTGCCATGTTGTGGGAGTATATAATCTTCCGTCTCCGATCGTTGCTCTTCTTGGACGATTTAAATACCGTTTCTCGTATGGGCAGAATATGATAGCCCACACCTTGGAAGAAACAAAAATCGGTATTGCTATTGCAAAAGAAATCGGCGCTGATGCAAACGTAGTCCGACTTGGGTGTCTTTTGCATGACATCGGAAAAGTTATTAACGACAAAGAAGGAAGTCACGTTGAATTGGGTGTTGAACTTCTGAAAAAATATGGGTTACCAGGCAAAGTTATTGACTGTGTCGCTCAACATCATGAAGACACGCCATTCTCATCGGTTGAGTCTGTGGTGACGTATATTGCCGATGCAATTTCAGGTGGTAGACCTGGCGCTAGGTATGAGAATTATGACGAGTATGTTAAACGGTTAAAAGGCCTTGAAGAGATTGCGAAAAGTCATTCGGGAGTGAAGGAGTCGTTTGCGTTCCAAGCAGGCAGAGAACTTCGTGTTCTAGTTGACCCGGGAATAGTTGATGATGCAACGTCAACTCTCATGGCTCAGGAAATAAAAGATGAGGTGGAAAAGAAAGTTACTTTCCCTGGACAAATAAAAATTACTGTCATTCGGGAACTCCGTACTGTTGAAACTGCAAAATAGAATTTTTTTGGCGCGTTTTGTCGCGCTAATTTTTTTGATATATTGACAGTACAATCCATATTCTTTATCTTGGTTCTAAGAGGTTGTTATAACAATCTTTGAACGATTTTTTCCGATTCCCCTGTCCAGAAGGAGGTGAGTCCCCTCATGACAAAAGCAGATCTTGTTGAAGTCGTGGCAAAAAAAGCAAGCCTTACTGCAAAAGCATCACGCGAAGCAGTAGCAGCAGTGTTTGGTGCCATCACAGATACAATTAAAAAGGGTGATAAAGTGGTTGTTACGGGATTTGGTACTTTTATGGTCCGATCTCGAAAAGCCAGAACTGGACGAAACCCACAGACTGGAAAACCCATTAATATCCCAGCTCGTAAAACCCCAGGTTTTACAGCAGGAAAAGCATTGAAAAAGGCTGTCCGGTAATGGAACGCTTTTTTGAATTATCAAACAGTGCACAAGGTAAAGAAAATCTCCTCTTTTATTTTTCTTGAAAAGGGAGATTTTCTTTTTTAGATCCCTCAGAGTTGATTTATTGCTCCATTCTTTATACACTATGGAGTACATATGGATAAATCAAATGACCCGAAAGAGAAAATTGCACCAAGAAGACGCGTCATGGAGGTAGTGGAGATTGAAGATGACGGAAAAAATAGTAAACCCGTTGAACCTCAGAAGCAGGAAGAGAATCTAAAAAAAGTATCCGTAGAAAATCCTCCGCCGGTTTCTCCGTTTATAAAAGAAGAGCTACCTGTCGTTGAAAAAACACCGGAAGAAAAAAAGGATTTGGTCAATGAATTATTCCACCAAAAAGAAGAAGAACCGCCAAGGGCGTCTTTCGGGTATCCGGATATTTCAGCTAAATCCAAAAAAGGCAGTCCGTCACTTCTCGTGTGGGCAATTCTCGTTATCGTTTTGATTGGAATCATTGGCGGAGCATTACTGTTATATAAAAACAATGCCGGATCCGGCAATGTTTTATCCTTGTCTCCGATCGGGAAACCATCTCCAACACTATCTCCAGCTCCAACAATAGAACCAACACCGACTGTTGACCGGTCCAAAATTATTATTCAGGTATTAAACGGTTCAGGAAAAGCAGGGGTAGCGTCAAAAATGAAAACGCTTCTTGAAGAAAAAGGATACACCGTGTCAGAAACCGGCAACGCAAAAAAGTATGATTATCCAAACACGGAAATTCATGTCATTCCGGAAAAGGAAGCATATATCGATATCATAAAAACCGATTTATCGGGTGACTACACTATTGGTTCTACATCAGCGACTCTTGATACAACAGCGTCGTATAGCGCCCGGGTTATCATTGGAAAAGAGTAATTTTTTGGACTGTTCTGACCTTCTTTCTCGTGTCTTCCTCTGATATAATAATCTTTAAAATGAAGTTCCATATTGTTGTTTTTGGTTGTGCCGCAAATACAGCTGATGCCGAGCGCCTGGAAGGCGTTTATTCATCACGCGGATACATAAAAACTGCGTCTTTAAAAGACACGGATCTTGTCGTTATCGTGACGTGCATGATACGTCAATCAGCTGAAGACAGGGTTACCGGACTCCTTCGAAATCTCGCCAAAGAAAAAGCAAATGGAAGAAAAATTAAAGTCGTTCTTACCGGATGTATGGTTGGTATGGCCATACGGGATACAACAGGAAAATACCTGACACGGTTAAAAAAGAAGTACCCGGTTGTTGATGAATTTTTGCCCGTTGAGGAAATTGGATATGAACACGAGCAGTTACGAAAGGACAAAAAGCATGCGCTCGTTTTAGTTAGTAACGGGTGTAACAATTTCTGTTCGTATTGTGTTGTGCCGTATGCTCGGGGAAGAGAAGTGAGTAGGCCGTTTGATGACATTATTGATGAGTGTAAGTCGGCAGCAAAAAAAGGATGTACGGATATTACTCTTGTCGGGCAGAATGTGAATTCATATGGAGCGGATTTGTTTGGAAAAAATGATGGAGGGGAGCGAAAAAATTCTGATAACAAAAAAATCACGTATGTTAAACACTTGGGGAAGATGAGGATACCAACATTATTCCCGGCTTTATTAGAAAAAGTCTGTGAGATAGATGGGATAACATCGGTTGATTTTATCTCAAGTAATCCTTGGGATTTTTCAGATGCATTAATGAGAGTCATTGGGAAAAATCCAAAAGTGAAACGGCTTATCCATTTACCAGTGCAGTCAGGGGATGGGACAGTACTCAAGCGTATGAATAGGTGGTATACGCCCAAAGCGTATATCCGACTTATACAAAAAATACGGAAATCTGTTCCAGGTGTCTTTTTTTCTACAGACATCATCGTTGGGTTTCCCGGAGAAACAAAGAAGCAGTTTGAAAATACCGTTAGTTTATGTAAAACCATTGGTTTTGTTAAAGCCTATATTTCCATGTATTCAGATAGGCCAATGACACTTGCGCATAAAACGATGAATGATGATGTCTCGTATGAAGAGAAGAAACGCCGATGGGAGATTCTCGATATGCTTATTAATAAAACAAATTTACAAAAAGGAACATACCCATTAGCGGAGAAATAGTATGTCTAAAGTTCTCATTATTTGCGGTCCGACAGCGACAGGAAAAACTGCTTTGGCATTGTTACTTGCAAAAATGATAGATGGAGAACTCGTTTCAGCTGATTCCAGACAGGTGTATAAGGGGATGGATATTGGAACAGGAAAAGATCTTCCTGAAGAAGGAAAAAGAAAATGCGAAACAAGAACAATACGTGTCGATAACCACGACATGGTATTTCCGGTATATGAATATGAAGGAGTTCCTCTTTGGATGTATGACGTTGTAAACCCTCATGAAGAATTTAATGTTTCTCTGTATATAAAGAGCGCCAAGAGTGTCATTGGGGACATTTGTGCTCGTAAGAAGACGCCCATTATCGTCGGCGGCACAGGATTATATATTTCATCACTCCTTACCCCTTTAGATACGCTTTCTGTCCCATCGGATCAATTGTTACGGCAAGAATTAGAAAAGAAAGATTTGGCAAGTGTCCAGAAAATCATGAGAGAGGAAGTAAAGGATGTGTGGGATACGCTGAACGAATCGGATAGGAATAATAAAAGACGGTTAGTGAGAAAGATTGAAATCGCACAAAGTGAAATTCCGAAAGAGAAGAATGTTCAAGCAGTTTTGGAAAACTATGATGTCAATATTGTGGGGCTTCGTTGCGGTTTTCCATATTTGTATAAGAGCATTGATGAGAGAATTGAGAAACAGTATGACGCAGGTATTGTTGAAGAAATTCAATCATTGTTAGATAAAGGGTATTCATGGGATTTACCAGCAATGTCAGCGATGGGGTACAGGGAATGGAAAGAATATTTTGAGAGCGGGAAGCATGAGAGCGTAATTCCGTCTTGTTTAGAGCGGTGGAAGTTTGATGAACACGGTTATGCAAGACGGCAAATGACCTGGTTTAATAAGATGGAAGGAATACATTGGTTTGATATTACTTCGTCGTCCTACCCGGATACTTGCATAAGCTCTGTAAAAGAATGGTATACTGGAACCAATAGCGAAAGGAAGACTCATGTTATCGAAAATTGAAATATCCTATAAAACATTTATTTTTGTCGCAATTCTAGTTGCTTCTATATGGTTCTTCGTGCAGATTCTTGATATTGTTCTCTTACTTTTTATCTCGTTTATTATTATGTCCGCATTGCGGCCTTTGGTTGAGCTTTTAGTCAAATGGAAAATCCCCCGTGTTATAGCAATTCTTCTTTTATACATTCTTCTTTTGGGAGCTATCGCTGGAGTGTTAGCTGGAGTTATTCCCGCTGTGGCGACACAGACAACACACCTTGTTCAGACGCTGCCAGGGACTATCGAGCGTGTAGCGCCAACACTTAATTTCAATATCAATGATTTCACTCAGCAGATTACTCCCATTAGCCAGAATTTGGTGAAGGTTACAGTTGGTATTTTTTCCAATGTATTCTCAGTTATTACCATTCTTGTGTTTGCATTTTATTTCCTCCTGGAGCGCAAGAATACCGAGCAGACGCTCGCGCAAATCATTGGAAAAGAAAAAGCAGAGAACTTTATGACGGTTTTAGTGAAGATTGAAGACCGTATGGGATACTGGGTACAGGGACAATTGGTGTTGATGCTTGTCATCGGTGTCTTTTCCTACATTGGCCTTCTTATCCTTCGGATTGAGTATGCGTTGCCTTTGGCAATTCTTGCTGGGCTTTTGGAAATTGTTCCTACGATTGGGCCAATCATATCGGCAATTCCGGCTATTTTAGTTGCAATTGCAACGTCACCCATCCAGGCGCTCACCGTAGTTATTTTATACATTATTATTCATCAAACAGAGAATGGACTTATTGTTCCGTTTGTTATGAAGAAAAGTGTCGGGATGCCGCCGGTATTAACGATTATTTCTCTTATGGTCGGGGCACGGCTTGCTGGGATTTTAGGAGCGGTATTATCTGTTCCCATTGTTCTCATTATTCAAGAATTAACGCGATTGTACTTTTCCAAAAAAGAGTCGTAATTAAGCTTTTAAATACGACAATAGAAGTACACTGGAGTAGTCGTAAGCCAGATTCTGTTTTTCAATTCTCATTTCTCTAATGCCCGCATGCTTCGTCCCTTGGGAATGTGTCCTTGATAACGGGACAGTCGTCGGTTGCAGCAAGTGGGATTGCCAAGCGTTTCACTCGTTAATCCTTGGTCTTTTAAAACCGAGGGATTATCGCTCGTCTCTGTGGCTCTCTCATCCTGTCAATTCAGGAATCGTTCTTTTTAACCTTTCGGTTAAAAGGACACCAGTGCTGCCTTTTAAAAAGGCAGCATCACCCCATTTAAGGGGAGTCCTCTCACATTCTGCTGTCTGGACTTTCCTGAAGACACCATAAGAATGGTGTCTCCCGAGAATTCACTTACCCCAGTGTAGCTTATAGTATAGCAGAAATTTAAAGAGTGTGGAAATGGCAAATATGGTATGGATTAAACACTTTATGGAGGTGAGATAGGGTTAGAAATCATAAAAGAGCAACAGAAAAACCCCTTCAGGGTATTATCCTCATCCGGGGTTTTTCTAAGGGGCAGATCCTAGGAAAATGAATCACTAGGACTATGTAATTTCTTAATTAAAAAATTCTATCAATTAGCCGCCGATTTTAAACATTCCGGTTCCGCATGTTGGGCATTTGCCTTTCATTGCTGGTTTTCCGTTTTTCAGCGTTACTTTCACTGCATTTGGATCATCTTTCTTTGCTCGACACTTTACACAATACATTGTTGTCATAGTTCTCTTTCACCTCCCTTCGCTGTTATCCGACTATTTTCCATATACCAAATTCTACAGAAAGCATTAAAGCAACAAGAATAAGGGTCCAGTTGAGGTCTTTTCGAATTGCACTAAATTCCTGCTGTTGGTCTGGGGTGAGGACTGAGGAAACTTCGTGTACGTGTTTTGGTTGAGGTGGTGTTTGGAGTGTATAGGAAGAAGATGTGTGAATGTCTCTTTGTGACGGTTTTATTTCATCTCCTAGTGGAGATGTTTGACTCAGCTGAGGGAGGGATTGAAGCTTTCTTCGGTATTCAGCAATGAGCTTTTCTTTTTTCGTTTTCTTTGGCATATATTTCTTCTATCAAATCAAAGCTAACCGTCTGAGCGTATCATAGGATATTTCGCTTTGTCAATTCGCTTCACATTTTTTTGTGTCTCGAATCTCATTGACAAAAGAGGAAAAATCATCGTACTATGAAGCATACATATTGAACTCATGGATACGTCTTTTTTTATTATTTTCTTCAGTGTTTTAAGCCTTTGGATAATCATATTGACTGTTCTCGTTTTTCGTATGACCTCTCATTACAATTCGTTGACCAAAGGTATGACTGGAGCCTCGTTGAAAGATGTTCTGGAAAAAATTCTTGAAGCAAAAATTCACAACACCAAACGCATTCATGCTATTGAAAATGAAGTGCTTCTCCTGCAAAAACAATCGGTGACATACGTTCAGCGGTTGGGAATACATAGGTTTAACCCGTTTTCCGATACAGGAGGCAGTCAGAGTTTTACGCTGGCGCTTCTTGATGGACAGGACAACGGAGTGATTATGACTTCCCTCTATGCGAGGACGGGGAGCCGGTGGTATATTAAACATGTGCGCGGCGGAAAAGGCGTGGACGTCGAACTCTCTAAAGAAGAAGTAGATTGTATACGAAACGCTGTTCCAGTTGCAGTACATCCAACAAAATCATAAATAAAGAAGGAGAAGTATGAATAAACAAAAACTGCTCATGTTAGGAATTTTAGGGATCGGCATGTACTTGGTGACAACTGGTATTTCCTACGCCGCATTTTCTTTCTTTGGAGGTGCTAAAAGTCAAGAACAAGCAAAAAAAGAACAGATCAAATTAGCGAGTCCCACGGCAAAACCACAACGCAGATTTTCTATGGATCCTTCAGTCCCATTAACAGAAGTGTGTCCTTTAAACGGCGATAAATACTCGACAAAAGAAAAAGATATCTGGGAAAAAAGGAGACCATTGGCTGTCATGATAGAAAATCATGCAGAAGCTCGACCTCAATCCGGTTTATCATTTGCTGATGTCATATATGAGGCTGTTGCTGAAGGGGGAGTATCACGGTTTATGGCAGTATTTTACTGTGGTATATCAACAGGCAATTTGTCTGTAGCACCAGTCAGAAGCGCCAGGACCTATTTCTTGCCGTGGGTGTTGGAGTATGACGCATTGTATAACCATGTCGGAGGAGCAGGAAATTGTGATGATGAAACAGTAGATGAAAGGGCAAAGGCATTGTGTCAGATTGACACGTACCGCATTAAAGACATGGATCAGTTTGGAATTTCATTCCCCACCTGCTACCGCAATTATGATCGGTTGGATCACACTGTAGCTACAGAACACACGATGGTGTGTCAAACAGACAAGCTGTATAAGCTTGCTGAAGACAAGGATTGGACGAATGTGGATACAAAAGGCGTGTCGTGGGATAAGAATTTCGTGCCATGGAAATTTAAAGATGATGCTGACGCATCTACTCGCGGAGCTGCTACATCAATTAAATTCGTTGCCTGGAAAGGGTATGAAAAAGAATACGGCGTGGAGTGGGTATATGATAAAACAACAAATTCATATAAACGGTCAAATGGCGGAGAAGCACAGAAAGATTTGGTTAATGACGAGCCGTTGACAGCTAAAGCAGTTGTTGTACAGTTTGCCAAAGAAACAGGGCCGGTTGACGACCACATGCATTTGTTATATCAAAACATTGGGTCTGGAACGGGATTATTGTTCCAGGATGGAAAAGCGGAAAAAATCACCTGGGAAAAGGCTGAACGAAATTCACGGACAAAATTCTATACGGAGGATAAAAAAGAAGTGACGTTTACCCGAGGACAAATTTGGATAGAAATGCTGCCCACTGGTACGACTGTGACGTACTAATACGCCTTTTTGCTTGCCCCATACGGCACGGTACATGTATGTTACTTGAAGATATTGTTATATCACGAGTGCGAGTGAAACTTCTGGAACTGTTTCTCACAAATCCGGAAATGATTTTTCATGTGAGGGATATTGTGAGGAAGGTTGATGAAGAGATCAATGCCGTGAGACGGGAACTGGCTCACATGGAAAAAGCCGGGATGGTCTCAAAAGAGCAGCGTGCAAACCGGTTGTTCTATACGTTCCGAAAGGATTATCCACTGTATCTGGAGTTGGTCGCAATTATTGCCAAAACGACAGGGTTAGGATGGGATCTCATTAAAAACAGGGGAAAACTGGGGAAGGTGAAATTTGTTATGATGTCAGGACGGTTTGTCCGGAAAATGGAAAGAAGAGTGGCTACAGACGTCGACATTCTCATTATCGGAAGCATTGTCATCCCGGAGCTCATTCAACTCATGAAAGCTGAAGAGACGAGACGGGGAAGTGAAATAAATTATTCAGTGATGACTGAAGAGGAATTTGATTTCAGGAAAAACAGAAGGGATCCATTTGTCCTCTCAGTTTTGCAAGGATCTCGTGTTATGATTATAGGAGACGAAGAAGATTTGTATATTAAACAGTAGTCTTCGGCTGCAATACGTATGTTTAAAAATCCGAAACGATTATTACTTATTCTTGTTCTCTTTGCTATAGTTGCGGCAGTTATTGATATTCCAGAGAATTTTAAGTTTTTTTCTACGACGCTCAATCCTCCGACATTTGATTTTTCACTCTTTGGGGTAAAAATACAGAAGAAATTTACAACACACTTAGGATTGGATTTAGCTGGAGGGACGCAAATCAATCTCGAGGCGGATATGAAGGAGATTAAAGCTGAAGACAGAGCAAGCGCTCTAGAATCATCACGGCAAGTTATCGAGAGACGGGTGAATTTTTTTGGAGTATCTGAGCCCACTGTTCAATCAGTGAAGAGTGGAGACGCGTACCGAATATCTGTTGAACTTCCAGGGGTAACAGACGTGAACGAAGCCTTAAAACTCATCGGTCAAACGGCAAAGCTCGAGTTCCGTGAGTTTACGGAAGACGCATATAAAAATGCTACAGCCGAAGCATATCTATTCCCGACATTAGATAACACAGTTGCGGTGGGAATTACAGGGAAAGATCTTAAAAACGCTGGACTCACGTTTAGTTCTCAAACCGGAGAGCCTGAGGTTGCGATAACCTTTACTCCCGAGGGAGGAAAGAAATTTGCAGACGTGACAAAGCGATTGCTTAACAAGCAATTGGCGATATTTTTAGATGATTTTCCGCTTACATGGCCCAACGTCAGTACAGAAATAACTGATGGAAGTGCTGTTATTTCAGGGAGTTTTACCAAAGAAAGCGGAAAAACACTGGCGCTTCAATTGAATGCCGGAGCTCTTCCAGTTCCCGTGTCTGTCGTTGAACAGAAAACAATTGGAGCAACATTGGGAGAATCATCAGTGAAGAAGAGTATTGTAGCAGGACTTATTGGTTTGTCGCTCGTTGCTCTTTTCATGATTTTAAAATATGGATGGCTTGGGGTTTTAGCTGACCTGGCTCTTGTCATGTACGGACTTTTGACGTTGGCGCTGTATAGAATTATTCCCATTACACTCACTCTTCCCGGTATTGCCGGATTTATTCTGTCTATCGGTATGGCTGTCGACAGCAATATTTTAATCTTTGAACGGTATCGCGAGGAAGAACGGAAAGGGAAGCCGTGGCAGATAGCTATGGAGCTCGGATTTGGGAAAGCGTGGGATAGTATACGGGATGCAAATTTTACGACGATCATTACCTCCATCATTTTATTCAATCCCGGGAATTGGAATTTCCTTCCAACCTCAGGGCTCGTTCGGGGATTTGCTTCAACGTTATTTATTGGAGTCGTCATTAGTTTATTTACAGGAATTGTCGTGACTCGTACTTTGGTAAGAGTGTTGTATAAACCGTCGAAAAGGAAAACCGTATGATCAGATTTAGTAAATATATTTGGCTCTACTTTCTTTTATCAGCGCTTGTTCTCGTTCCAGGAATGTATTCCCTTATTCAATTTGGTCTTCGTCCTTCTTTAGACTTTACTGGAGGAACACTCCTTGAATATTCGACAGAGAATAGAGTATCAAAGGATACGATTATGACGATGGCAAAAGATAATGGGGTAGAGATTACTGAGATCATAGAAGGATCATCCAAAAATACGACCATCCGGATGAAAACAACTGAGGAGGGAACAGTCACAAAATTTGAAACTGCACTTCAAGAGAATGTTGGTACTTCGTTTACCGTTTTACGGAAAGAAATTGTGGGGCCAGTGATTGGCAAAGAACTCATGTCTAAAGCGATTGTTGCAGCGCTCCTTGCGGCTTTTGCTATTTTGTCGTATGTCGCATACGCATTTAAAAATATCAAGTTTGGTATATCAGCTGTTATTGCTCTTGTTCATGATGTCCTTATCATATTTGGCACCTTTTCTCTTTTTGGGCATTTTATGGGAGTTGAGGTTGATGCATTGTTTGTGACTGCATTTTTAACTACCATGAGTTTTTCTGTCCACGATACGATTGTTATTTTTGATAGAATTCGGGAATACAGGAAGCGAGATCAACGAATGCCATTAGATGAACTTAGTGATAGAGCTCTTACCGAAACTATGGGACGATCTCTTGTTAATTCGTTTACCATAGTTTTCATGCTTTTAGCGCTCGTTCTTATGGGAGGGGAATCAATCCGGTGGTTTTCTGTTGCTCTTCTTATTGGGACGATCACAGGAACCTATTCTTCTCCGTTTGTCGCTACCCCCATTCTTATCCTCTGGGATAGGTGGGAAAAGAGAAAAAAGAACCTATAAGGAATGGGAGAGTTCTTTGAGTCTTTTGAGAAGTTCGTCTTTCTCGTTTTTAAGAGTTCCTTCCTCCACTTCGTTAAAGAGTTTTTGGAGAGTTGATCCGACTCGGGGACCGGGTTTAATGGTTAGAGTTTGCATGACATCAACCCCATTGATTTTCAAGTCTTTTATTGAGAATGGTTGTTTTTGAACATCAACCAAACGTTTTTTAAAGAGTTCTAATCTCCAGGAAGTTTCCAAAGCCCCTCCACCAAGTCGATCGCCGGTTCTTAAAGCCAGCATGTCTTCCATATTTTCTTTTCCGACACGACGAATAATCCGCCGTATCGCGCTATCAGTTTGCCGTTCATCAACACTGAATTGATGCCAGCGGATGAGTGTGAGGATTTTATCCGTATCTTTCTTACTAAACCTCAAACGAGAACAAATAGTTCGAGCTATTTTCGTGCCCGTCACTTCATGATTGTAAAAGGTAATGAGTCCGTCAGCGCTTTTTTTAAATGTCGCAGGTTTTCCTATGTCGTGGATAAGAGTAGCAAACCGAACGATTGGGTCTTTCGAGGGACAGTTCTTGAGAGCCATAACAGAGTGAGTCCCAACATCATAGAGATGATGACGTTTCGGGCTTTTTTGTTCGATATCAAAAGCACTGTCAAATTCAGGAATGATATAGTGCAGAAGTCCAGTGTTTTTTAAAAGAAGGATGCCATCAGCGCAATATGGACTTTTAAGAATTCTTAAGAGTTCATCGTGGATGCGCTCAAACGAAACATTTGAGATGAGAGCCGCATTTTTTGTGATTGCCTGTCGTGTCTCGTCTTCGATACTAAATCCAAGTTCAGTACTGATGCGAATTGCTCTCATGAGACGGAGCGAGTCTTCCTGAAATCGTTTGTTCGGATCACCAACTGCTCTTACAATTTTATTCTGTATATCTTTTTGTCCGTTGTATGGATCAGTGAAGGTTACCCCATTTGTAGCTATGGCGTTAATGGAAAAGTCTCTTCGAGCGAGGTCCCCTTCAAGATTTGTTCCCCACGTGACAACATCAGGGTGGCGTTTGTCTGAGTATCCTGTTTCACTCCGAAACGTTGTTACTTCAAAAATATCTTCTATTTCATCGTCAGTAGTATAGGGTTCTTTTTTTGTATTGTCTTTATATATTTTCACCCCCACTGTTCCAAAGGAATTATCATAAAAACTATCCGGGAAGAGTTTTATTATTTCCTCGGGGGTCGCATTTGTTGTGAAGTCCCATCCTTTTGTTGGTTTATCCATGAGCGTGTCCCGTACGGACCCACCTACTGCATAACAGAGGTATCCGTTTTTTTCAAATGTGTGGATAAAATCTTGTACTTTAAGAGGTAACTTCATACTTAGTATGATACCATAGAGAACATGAAAAAGTGGGTAATCGCACATCCGTCTGGTAAAGAGAAACATACACTGAATAAGAAAACCATTCTTTCCATTCTTCTTTCAAATAGAGGTGTGAAAACCAAAAAAGAAGAAGATACTTTTCTTCACCCAAAAAATCCAATTGATGTTTCGGCTGACGACGTCCATATTGATAAAAAGGAACTTGAAAAGTCATTAAAAAGAATTGTAAAAGCAATTGAGGATAAAGAATCCATTGTGGTTTATGCTGATTATGATGCAGATGGTGTCACAGCGGGATCAATCATGTGGGAGGCGCTTCATTCTCTAGGAGCAAACGTCATGCCGTATGTACCGCATCGGGTAGATGAAGGATATGGGTTTTCGATAAAAGGATTTGATTACATCATTGAAACTTATCACCCGACCTTAGTCATCAGTGTTGATCATGGGGTTACAGCTTTCGAACAAATTTCCTATGCCCAAAAAAAAGGGATTGATGTCATAGTGACTGATCACCATGTGAAGCCCTCAAAACTTCCGGAGTGTCCTATGGTCCACACGACTGAATTATCTGGAGCAGGTGTTTCATGGTTTGTCATGAAAGAGGTATGTAAGAAACGTGCTTTGCCAAAAAGAGAACTGTCTTATGACCATAAGACGCTTCTAGAAGATTTATTGGCTTTGGCAACCATTGGAACGATAGCTGACATGGTGCCTCTTGTCAACGGAAACCGTTCTATTGCAAAGTATGGTTTACTCTCATTACGGCAAACAAAACGGAAAGGATTAGTTGCTCTTATGAAAGAAGCGGGTATTGATCAAACAACTATTACTTCATACACGATCTCTCATATTATTGCGCCCCGTATAAATGCCATGGGGAGACTTGAACATGCGATGGATTCCATACGGCTTCTTTGTACGACAAATGAAGCACGGGCGCAGGAATTAGCGAAGAAGTTAGGGTCAACAAACAAAGACCGTCAGCAAATGACTGTTGACACAACACTTCATGCCAAAGACATTATTGCAAAATCCTATACAGAAATACTGGCAACAAAGGTGATGATCGTTTCCCATGAGTCATACAACCAGGGAATCATCGGGTTGGTAGCTGGAAAGATTGTGGAGACATACTACCGGCCAAGCATAGTAATTGCAAAAGGAGAAAGTATTTCAAAAGCATCAGCGCGGTCAATTCCGGGTTTTAACATTGTTGAAGCTATTCGATCGTTGGAAGATATATTGATTGATGTGGGAGGACACCCGATGGCAGCCGGTTTTACTCTTTTAACTGAGAACATTCCCACATTTGTTGAGCGGTTTGAAAAGGTTGCTGAGCATTCTATTACCGATGAATTATTGGCCAGAACCATATACATCGATATGGAGATACCTTTAAGTGTGATTGATATATCGTTGTGGGAAGCACTTCTTCCTTTGGAACCATTTGGATTTGGCAATTATCAGCCTGTTTTTGTTTCAAGAAATGTGACAGTGAAGGATGTGAGAGTTATTGGAAATGGAAATAAGCACTTGAAGTTAAAGGTAGAAGACAATACATCGAAAACAGTTCTTGAAGCTATCGCATTTGGAAAAGGAGATATGGGGAATGAATTGAAGATCGGGCAACAGATAGATGTTGTCTATTCTATAGACCTCAATGAATGGAATGGGATCAAGAAGATGCAATTGGTTGTGAAGGATATAGAGAGCTCAGGGTAAAACCCTAACTTCCTTTCCGGAAGGACAGAAAGTTAGGGTTGTTGATAATAGAATAATTTCATAATAGTTAATTTTCATTTACTATTGGTTTTTTAGGCGTAAACCAACCTGGCTCTAATTTCAGTTCTTTGAAGTTCCATTTCCCCAAAGATCGTACAACTTCAGACCCTACTTTTATCACAGTTGGAACATCGGTTTTTCCTGGTTCGGGTTTTTGTTCTGTTTCTTGTATAGCTCTCATAAATATCACCTCCTTTCCATTAAAAAACCCCGCTTCTTTTTGCGGGGTTGTGTTCTGGAAAATTTATTTTATTTTTAAATCACCACAGCACAACCTCCTTATGGATTGCAAGGATAATTGTGAGGACGTAGTGATTTATTGTTGAATTCATATAGGAACTATTCAGGTATTATGCCAAATCATCTTCCTGCTTGTCAAGGCTAAGCTCTCTTGAGTACAATCGTATGTATGAGAACGTTAGTTCGAGACATCGCAAGTAAGGTAGGAAAGAATGTAGTCCTGGAAGGATGGGTTAATAGCAGGCGTGATCACGGAAAAATTATATTTCTTGATCTTCGTGACCGGTCCGGTATTGTGCAGCTCGTTATGACCGGTGACTTGGGAGATCCAAGACAGGAGTACTGTGTTCGTGTCGAAGGGCTTGTGAAGGAACGACCGAAGAATATGGTTAACCCCAATATTCCTTCTGGCACGGTGGAAGTGGAGGTTAAGAAACTGACTGTATTGTCTCCATCAGGTGAATTGCCGTTTCCCATTGATACGGATGGGTATGACATTAATGAAGAAATACGGTGTACATACAGGTATTTGGATTTACGTCGTCCCCGGATGACGCGGAATATGAAATTGCGCTCACAGATGACGACGTTTATCAGGAATTATCTGGTAAAGGAGGATTTTGTTGAGGTAGAGACACCGATCCTCACAAAGACAACTCCCGAGGGAGCAAGAGATTTTCTTGTTCCATCCCGCCTGCAACCCGGGAAATTTTATGCGCTCCCTCAATCGCCTCAACAGTATAAACAGATGCTGATGGTAGCGGGACTTGAGAGGTATTTTCAGTTTGCGCGGTGTTTTCGGGATGAAGATCCAAGAAAAGATAGGGCATACGGAGAATTTACCCAATTGGATATGGAAATGTCTTTTGTCTCACAGAATGACATTCTGGAACTGGCTGAAGCTATGTTTACCAAGCTTATCCAGACCATATTTCCGGAAAAGCACATTTCAGCATCTCCATGGCCGAGAATTCCTCATAAAGATGCAGTGAAGGAGTATGGGTCAGACAAGCCGGATCTCAGGCGCGACAAAAATGATAAAGATGAACTCGCTTTTGCATGGGTTATTGATTTTCCTTTGTTTACAGAGCAGACAAAAGAAGATTTCTATCATGGATCTGGGAGCGCAAAATTTGCGCCATCGCATCACATGTTTACCGCTCCTCATCCGGATGACATTCCGCTTCTAGATACGGATCCCACAAAAGTGCGTGGGCTTCAACACGATTTGGTATTAAATGGGTTTGAAGTTGGTGGAGGAAGTATCAGGATTCACCAGAGAGAGGTGCAGGAAAAAGTATTTGATCTCATCGGATTTTCAAAGGAACAGAAAGCACAATTTGAGCATATGCTCAAAGCATTTACTTTTGGGGTGCCTCCTCATGGAGGTATTGCTCCGGGATTAGATAGGTTACTGTTTACTATCCTTGGTGAGCCAAGTGTCCGTGAGGTGATGGCTTTCCCTACATCAGCATCGGGTCAGACAAGTGTCATGGATGCACCAAGTGAAGCGACAAAAGAGCAGTTAAAAGAATTGCATATTCAGGTTTGAGGATTAATTTTTCATGAAATCTGCCAATACGTTTTTTCAATATCATTCTCCATGGTGGAAGCGGTCATGGGATAAGTTTCTTCTTCTTTTTCTTCTTTTCGTTTTGTTCTTGTGGTATCCGGGGCAAAATATCTATACCAGTCTTTTCCGTGAGAATCAAAAAGAAGTACCAAAACCAATGTCACTTTTCTCGTCCATTCCAACGCCCACTGTAGCTCCGTATCCGGTTAAAGAAAAAAACATTGATATTGGAAATGACATCAGTGCATCAGGAGTTGTCATTCTTGATGTGGATTCTGGAGTGAATCTGTATAAACGGAACGAAACCATGTCCCTCTCTCCTGCTTCCACGACCAAAATTATGACAGCACTTGTTGCGCTTGACGCATACAAATTAGATGATGTTGTGACTATTGGCACTCCACTTCAAAATGGTCAGACAATTGGACTCGTTTCCGGAGAACGGATTACTGTTGAGAGTTTACTCTATGCCGCTCTTATTCACTCAGGTAATGATGCAGCAAAGGCATTGGCTGACGCATATCCGGGTGGGTATGACAAATTTGTCGAAGCTATGAATACAAAAGCGTCAGGATATCAGCTGACAGGCACCCACTTTACCAATCCCATGGGATATGATGCAGAAGACCATAAAATGACGCCGATGGATTTAGCAAGATTATCTGTGATTTCTTTGAAAAATCCTGTGATAGCAAAAATGGTAGCTATTCCCCAGATTACCATTTCTGATGTGACACACACGTACTACCATAAACTAAATAACGTCAATCAGTTGTTGGGGAAAATTCCAGGAGTTGCTGGGATAAAAACCGGTTGGACTGAAGCGGCTGGGGAAAACCTGGTGACGTATGTCGAGAGAAACGGTCACCGGGTTATCTTTGTCGTTCTTCATAGCAGGGATCGTTTTGGAGACACGACAAAACTTATTGATTGGGTTTTTACAAACTTTACCTGGAAAGAATACGGAAGTGTAGCAAAATAACGAGTTTTTTATTGCTCCGTCCAGGTTGGATCTATTGCTGGAACATAAGCAAGGAATCCGTCATCACCTTCAAAGACAAATATCGGCTGCAGGTACATTTGTGAGTCTAGGGTATCGTAGTATCCGAGAGTCACGTTTCTGACGGTCACAAATGTCGAAGATGTTTTTGGCAGTTGTGCGATATATCCTCCTCCGTTTTGCAGTTCCTGCCACGCTACAGTACTGGATTTGAGTTCATACGTTCCAGTTGTAGCTGTATCAATAGGCCAATATGTGTACGCAACCTCCAATGTTCTTTTTTTAGTATTTGTTGATCCGGAATAGATGAAGGTTATATTGCCTTCGAGAGGGTTTGGTGTATAGAGAGGGATCTCGTTTATCGGAGACCGGAAATAGTCGACTCGTATTGCATCTGATTGTGATTGACTGGTTGTTGAAGCGAGAGCATCTCCTGCATATTTCAGGTATTGGATTTTTGGGGTGGCTTTGGCCATATCGGATTTATACAATCCATATGACTGGAGGAATGATTTTGAATCTTTGAGTGCTTCGTCGCTTACCGGAACATCGCGTTCCGTAAAAAGAGATGTTTCTTTTTCAAACATATACCGAAGGATGAAATTCTTCGATACGATATCATACGTAAGTCGGCGAAGTGGGAGAGATGCGTCTTCAAATCTATATACATATTTAGTTTCCTGTATTGGTTGATTGGTAAAATCGAGTTTTATTGCAAACTCCTGCGCTTTTGTGAGACCCGTGAGAGATGCAGGATTTTTCGGCATGAAGTATACAACAGCAGAGTTTGATGCTTGTGGAACTCCACCCTGAATTGTTTCAAGCCTGTATGTGAGCTCAGCCGATGGAGACGCTGAAGCCGGGAATACAAGCGCCGGGAGTTTTCCGAATGCATGATTTGGCGGCGGCGGTTGAGGAGGAAAAAACATGAGCCAGAGAGAAATAAATACACTCCAGAAAATCCGAAGAAGGATATAACCGATGACACCAAGAATTGCCCAATTTACGGCTTTCCGTGTATAAAATGCAGTTTCGGTGAGCGATCCCATATTACTTTTGAGTATACCTGTTCAGACATGGTATTATCAATTGATACACGACTTATGAAAACACGCACACGGATTGCTCCATCTCCAACAGGAGAGGATTTACATATTGGGAACGCCTATACGGCTCTCATTAATTACGTCTTCGCTCAAAAGAATGCTGGAGATTTTATTATCCGCATCGAGGACACTGATAGGACACGGCTCGTTGAGGGATCTGAGGAGCGGATACTGTCTTCTCTTTCCTGGCTTGGTATTCCTCATGTCGAGGGGCCAGATATTGGAGGACCATACGAACCATACCGGCAATCCGAACGGTTGCCTTTATACAAAAAATATGCAGAAGAATTAATTGAAAAAGGACATGCGTATTACTGTTTTTGTTCGGGTGGTCGGTTGACTGAGATGAGAAAAAAACAAGAAGAAGCCCATATGCCTCCGATGTATGACGGAACGTGCAAAAAAATTCCACTATCAGAAGCAAGATCGAGAGTGAAGAATGGAGAGAAATATGTTATCCGCCTTAATGTTCCAGATAGCGGGACGACGAGTTTTACTGATCTCATCCGCGGGGAAATTTCATTTGAGAATGCGCTCATCGACGATCAAGTGCTTCTCAAATCCGACGGGTATCCGACGTACCACTTGGGAGTGGTTATTGATGATCACATTATGGGGATAACGCATGTTATCAGGGGAGAAGAATGGATTTCATCTACCCCCAAACACATTCTTCTCTATTCATTCTTTGGATGGGATCTCCCAAAGTATGCCCATGTTTCGGTATTACGAAATCCCGATAAAAGCAAATTGAGTAAACGGAAAAATCCTGTGTGGGTAGGGGATTATAAAACAAAAGGATTTTTACCCGAAGCAATTCTCAACTACTTAGCGCTCATGGCGTGGTCATTTCCCGGAGGGAAAGAGATATTTTCAGTTTCCGAAATGATTGAGAAGTTTGCTATTGAAGACATCCAAACGACAGCGCCGGTATTTGACACGGAAAAACTGCGTTGGATGAACGGAGAATATTTGCGGAGTATGCAGAAAGCAAAACTGATTTCTCATATTTTTGATTTCTTTGACAAGAAATACGACAAGGTCAGAATTGAAAAAGTTCTCCCTCTTGTCCGGGAGAGAATGAAAACCTTAGCTGAATTTGCTACCCTAGCTGACTTTTTCTTTTCTTCTCCCACTTCCTTTGAGCGGCCTATTAATAAAGAAATGCTTATGATCTCAGTTTCCGCTCTTAAGACGTGTGAATGGTCGCATGACAGCATGGAAAAGGCAATTCGTGATTCGGGAGAGAGCGCTGGGAAAAAAGCAAAAGAGGTATTTATGGAATTACGCTTGGCTGTTACCGGAAAGACGGTCGGTCCTCCGCTTCTTGAGTCATTGGAAGAGCTAGGGAAAGAGGAAGTGATGAAAAGACTGTCCTTATTAGTGTCTTTTTAATACTCGCCCATCCAATGCGGGTCAACTTCAACAGTTAATTCCAAAAATACTTTTCTGTTTCCTGCTATTTCCAATTCCTTCCGTGCTGCCATACTTATCTCCCGTATCATTGACCCACCTTTGCCTACAATCATTCCTTTATATTTATCTTCAGTAGTTAAAAGCCGAGCACGTATATACAGTGTGCCATTTTCCCGTTCCGTCACACTATCGACAACGGCTGTCGTTGTATATGGGACTTCATCGCGGAGATTAAGGAATGCTTTTTCTCGTATAATTTCAGCTATATATGTCTTACTGTCAAACGTGAGAGATGGTTGGACCATAGAAGTGGTGTCGATGATTGCTTGTCTTTCGGGGAGTTTCTCAAATATGGCATCGACGAGATTTTTTAAATTCTTTTCTTTGAGCGCTGAGATTTCGATTGTGGTATCAAATTCATCCTGCATGAATCGGTACTGGGCAATGTGCGATGGTTTTTCAACGTCCATTTTATTGATAACGAGTATTTTTGGTATCAATGCTTTTCTCACAATGCCAAGCGTCTTATTTTCCTCAAAGTCCCGCTCTCGTGTGTGGTCAACGAGATAGATAAGGAGGTCTACGTTTCCGGAAAGGACTTCCTCAGCAGACGGATTAATTTTTTTAGATAGTACGTCAGGAGTTCTACCGAATATTCCCGGAGTATCGACAAAAATGATTTGTCCGCGGCTGTCTTCGTAGACAGCTTGTATTGGAAACCGTGTGGTTTGCGGTTTTGGCGACGTTATTGCTACTTTTTGCTTGAGGAGGGCGTTAACGAGCGTGGATTTTCCAGTGTTTGGTCTTCCAACAATAGCGACAATTCCTGCTTTCATGCTTTGTATTATACCAGTATTTTATTGTATAGGTTGCATTTTGACTGTATTTGCGGTACATATAAGACACACTTTGAAAGTGAGTCCTTTCCTGTCCCCAAGGTAATTTTACATAAAAGGAGCGTACGATGAATAAAAAAGTTGTTATTGGTCTATGTATTGGTGCTATTGCTGTCGTTGGTATTATCGGAGCAATCATTTTCCGAAACATTTCGATAAACCAAGAAAAAACAAAGAGTTTAAAAAACGCTGAGAATGAAGTATTTACCCCTCCTCCTACAGTGACGCAATCACCGCTAATTAAAATGGGAGCAGTTGAGACGTCTTCGGTCCTTTTATCTATAGTTTCACCATTGGATAAAACAATAACGAATACACAGACTATTGTCGTGAAAGGGAAGACTGTTCCAAAAGGCGAAGTGATGGTTAACGACAAAGAGACGACAGCTGATGCAAATGGCAATTTTTCGGTTTCCTATGGACTTGAGGAAGGGGAAAATCCGATCATGATTGTCGCTAACGACGAAGAGGGGAACGCATCGGAATTTGAAATGACGATTACATACGAACCAAAATAATAGGATTGTGGCCCTGCCAAAAAAAAGAGAGAAAGGAAAATATATGAAGCATGTTTCTCGGATATTTTTAAGTATATGTGTCATGAGTTTTGTTATCGGAGTGGGTCAAGTTTATGCGCTTGATGCAAATGATATTCGTGCAACGATTAAGGATGAGCGGATGGACATCAAAGCTACAGTGAAAGAAGACATAAAAGCAACAATTACGAATAGACCAACGGGGATAGTGAAAATTATCAATTCCCATGCGGTTCTATCAAACGCAAGAATTACAGGCAAGACGTCAGACGGGTTTACCATTGGGACTTTAGAAGGAACATCAGTTACTGTTTTTGTGACAGGTAATACCGTACTCCGCAGGAAATATTGGGGGAAATCAACACTAGATGAAATGCAGGTAGGTGACACTGTGCTTGTAGCCGGTAAATGGAAGAATGAAGAGAAAACAGAAATGACAGCAAGTTTCGTCCGTGATTTTTCTATTCAAAAACGCCATGGGACATTTTTTGGAACTGTGTCGTCAGTCTCTACGACTGGGATACTTCTCAAAACCGAGAAACGCGGTGATCAGAATGTGACGATTACTACCTCAGCAAAGCTTGTGAATAGAAACATGGGGACGGTGAAACAGACAGACATTATTGTCGGCCAGAGAGTGAGAGTGAAGGGATTATGGAATAACCAGATGAATACCATTACTGAGGTGACTCAGGTGAAAGACTTCAGTCTCCCGGTAAAACCCTCACCAAAACCAAGTCCAACACCAAAGTCCTGATGAAAGATCTTTCTTCTGGCAGAATCAAAGCATTTCAGACGATGATTTTCTCCTGGTGGAAGAAGAATAAACGCGATCTTCCATGGAGAAAGACGCATGATCCTTATAGAATAATGATATCAGAGGTGATGCTTCAGCAGACGCAGGTGTCAAGAGTTCTCCCAAAATACCGTGAGTTTTTAGCTCTTTTTCCGACTGTTTTTGACCTCTCAAAAACAACTCCGGCAGCCGTGTTACGTGCCTGGAAGGGGATGGGGTATAACAGACGTGCTTTATGCCTACAAAAGGCGGCAAAAGCGGTTGTGGAGGCCTATAATGGCTCTTTTCCGGCTAGAGAGGAGGAGTTAAGGAGCTTGCCTGGGATAGGGAAATATACCGCAAGAGCCATCCTTATTTTTGCGTTCAAGAAGGATGTTACAGCAATAGACACCAATATCCGGAACATTATTGTGGAGCATTTCTTTGGCGGGATACCTCAAAAAGAAGGGATTATAGAGAAGTATGCTGATATGCTTCTTCCTAAAGGAAAATCATGGGAATGGCATCAGGCACTTATGGATTATGGAGCGCTCGTGAATGGGAAAAAGAAAATGAAAGAGGAAAAAATGCAAAAGAAAAAAACTATAGTATTTAAGGAAACTGACCGATACTTTCGGGGAAGGATTATCGATGCATTACGTGAAAAGGAATATCAAAAAAATAGTCTTATTCATACGATGGTAGAGAAGTATGGAAAAAACAGAAAGTATTTTTTGAAAACTATACGGAAGCTTGAAAACGAAGGATTGGTTAAAGTGAAGAATGGTCTTGTATCGTTACCTGAATAATTCCCCTTTTGTATCACAACATTTTGTAGTTGTAAGTGTTTTGTGATACGCTGAATTCATGTCTCTTTCTACTGTTTCCGATGAACAGGTACAGATATTAAGTAAGCGTCTTTATGACCAACTTGCAAGTGGCGGGCATACACATATGTATGCCTCGACAAAACAAATACTTGCGCTCTTTGGGATAGGTGCTACTATTTCCGCTTCATTCTTAAAACCTGCTCCTGGTAGAACTGATGTGAAAGATACCATTGATGCGGTTAATGAGAGTGATGTTCGGCTTTGGAGACGGTACAGCACCGGATACCTCAAACAATCCTTGAAGCGTTTGGAAACCCTTGGCTTGGTTGAAACTGCAACAGTTGGGACAAAGAAGGTATTACGCATTAGTCGAGACGGAAAAGAGAAGCTTCTTTCATTTCTCATGGAGCACATTCATCCGAAGATGAAAAATAAGTGGGACAAAAAATGGAGAATAATTCTCTATGATATTGATTTTAAAAAAAGAAATGAACAACAAGCTATACGAAGGGCTCTTAAAAATCTTGGATTTCGTCAGATGCAGAAGAGCGTCTATATTTCTCCCTTCCCATGCGACGATGAGGTAGGGGTCATTCGTTCTTTTTTTGGACTTGGTAATGACATTAAATATATGGTTGTCGACAAAATTAGTGACGATACTTCAATTCGACAGATGTTTGGCCTTTAATCAAGGCATACCCCTGTGTCAGTGAAGCCGAAGTGGAGAAGCTGAATGCACCCAAAGAGTATTTGGTATGAAGCGCACGTTCCAACGCCAACGATGGAAGGACGCCTGAGATTAAGAGAAGAGACACATTGACCTGATGAGCATTGAAATCCTGATATACAGGTTTTTCCCTTGTCTTTATACGGCATCATACAAGTTTCTTTTGGCCATGGGCCTGGTTTTCTCCATTCTCCTCCCTTTTCAAGGCAGAGTTCTTGTGTCGTTGGTGTTTCAATTTTTTCCGGTTTTTGGATGAGACTCGTGAAAAGTGAATCAAGCGCTGGTAGGAGAGCGAAACGGGAAAACCAGAAGAAGATGAAAACGAAAATAACAAAGAGGATGAGAGAAAGCTTCCTCATAAAACCAGTATACCTTATTTTATATTCAATGTTTTTAAAAGCGCACCTCTCCCTTCATGGGTTTTGGTGCTGTATCCAATGACAGGAATATTCTCTCTATTGGATCGAATATTTTGGAGCTTCCTCTCTTTTTCTCCGGCGTTCATTCTATCGATTTTATTGGCTACAATAACATATGGGATTTTGTGTTCGTTTAGGAGTTCTATCATTTCAGTGTCAAAGTTCGTGATACCAATGTTGGCGTCAACAATGACAACAACAAACCTGTCTTTCACTTCAGAAAACTCCAAATACCAGAGCATCATTTTTCGGATGTCCTCGTGATGTTCTTTTGACATGTTTGCGTAGCCATATCCAGGGAGGTCGACAAAGTAAAAGGAATTATTGATGAGGAAAAAATCAAGACGGACTGTTTTTCCGGGGTTAGAGCTTGATCGAGCAAGAGCCCGTCGTTTTACAAGGGAGTTTATGAGGCTGGATTTTCCAACGTTAGAGCGACCGACAAAGAGGATTTGTCGTTTTCCATCATAGAGGATGTCATCCGTTCCCTTGATTCCTTTTACAAACTGAGCTGATGTAATGTCCATACATCGTATTTTATACTAAAAAATAGTAATTTGTTATTTATGTTACATCGTCTTTAGCAAATGCAAAGCTCAATAAGATTGTTCGGTATCGATCTAGTAATTCGCATACTGATGAATAATCCATTAAATCCAAATACGGTAACGTTATAGTTCCGAGATGTTTTCCTGTTGCATCATCGTATGAAGCCCAGGGAACCTTAAAACCGCTTTGAAGTAAGAGCTCACCATATCTTTCTCGAGTTCTTTGATAAACATTTATCGGAGAAGGGTAATATTCACCGTTACGAATTTTATAAGGAAGTAAAACTGGAGATTGTCTCAATTGTTGTCTTACCCAAGCGAGTCCTGGTTCTTTTTCCATGTTTTGGTCCAGAGCATATTTAATTAAAGCGTCTGGTAACCAATATTCGGTTGGGACAATAAGAATTACTGTTCCTTCTGGCACTAAACAATCATATACCCCTTTAAGAATGTTTATTGCTGTTTGATCATCCACAGAATGGAGAACCATATTTAAGATTGCATTATCAAATAATTTAATTCCTTTCTCTTGCATTATTGCAGGATATTGTTCAGCAGAAGAAGTATAAAACTCCAGTCCTTTATGCTCTTGTGTTGCTAGGGCTATTGCTTCACTTGATGGATCAATACCGACAATGTTTAAATCGAAATCCGAAAAATTCTTTGATAAAAACCCTAATCCGCATCCCACATCAAGAGTTCTTGCTTGTTCTTCTGGCTGTCCATGTACGTGGGCTGCATACGCCATTGCACTTACTATCGCGTGATAATGCCACGTTTGTGCTTGATCGCCTTTACGTAATTCTTCTAGTCGTTGTGGCAAATTCATTTCATAGGCCTCAATGTTACTCATGAGGGTGATTATAGCCTATTGAAGCAATATCTTTGAAAAAGATGTGATGATTACGTGTTCCATTCTTGGAGAAAGTGCTTCATGTATAATTTGATGAAATCAATTCTTTCTTTCCCTATTTCACGACCGGTTTTGGTGTGGAAGTATGGTTCAAGTTTTGTCACTTTATCGTAGAAGTGATCGATAACAGATGTTGATTTTCCTGTTTTTAAATATTTCTCTGAGTTTGTTTTTGGTGTTCCAGTGTAAAATGGCTTTTTGTAGTGTCCCGCAAAAGAAAAACATCGTGCAATACCCATGGCTCCCGTAACATCAAGTTTATCTGCGTCCTGCAGGACTTTATCTTCAAGTGTTTCTACTTTTCCAGTTGTAAAACGATGATGGAGGATGTTTTTGCATACTTTCTCAATGAGCGTTAGATCAAGACGTTTTTTTGTGAGAAACGCTTTTGTAATTTTGGCGCTCCTTATTTCATGGTTTTTTCTGCCCTTCATGACACCAATATCATGAAGCCATCCTGAAATTTCAAGGACTTGAAGATCCGCTTTTTCGATTGTTCCGATTTTTAATGCCATTTTCACTACCCGTCTGCAGTGCCAGTAGTCGTGTCCGGTTGATTCACCCTTTAGTCTTTTTTTCACTTCCTTTTGAATAGAGAGAATGAGGTGTTTATGGGTATCCATACTAGAGGGATTGTATCATGTGAGGATTAATTTCTCTTTTTCTTTATGTGTTAATTGTTTAATTTGCCATTCTCTTCGCATGGCTTCAGTTCGGGTGTGGTATTCTTCTGTGTATACCAGTTCAACTGATTCGAATCGTCTTGTATATTTTGCTGACTTCGGGTTTTTGTCTTTATGCTCTTTTATCCGACGTTTTATATTATTCGTTTGACCGGTATAGAAAGTGTTTTCTGAAGTACGAAGGATGTATACGGTATAGAGAGTGTTATACACAATATTATTTCTTATTCCACCGTTTTAGTTTTGGGAGTTGTTCAGAAGCCATTTTTCGTGCATCATTTTCGCTTTTTCCCATTTGTATTGCAAAAGGAATGAGTTTTTCTATCATTTGAGGAAGCGTAAGAGTGGGATCGGTGAATGTACCGTTTTTGAAACAATAACAACAATATTCTTCATTTCCGAAATCTTCCGGTTTTACCATTGGCATACCGCAGCTCTGACAAATTGGTGAGGTAGTATTCATATGGAAATACTATATCACAGAAATATTCCTCAAACAAAGAAAATTATTCGCAGTTGATTGATCTTATCCGAAAGGGATACAATTTCATGTGATGGATAAAGACCACAATATTATTTCTGTACGAAACCTTACCAGAAAATTTAAGGATTTTACTGCTGTTGATGCAATTTCTTTTGACGTAGCAAAAGGTGAGATATTTGCATTCCTTGGTCCAACTTGGCTGCGGGACTTGGATTCGAACCAAGATAACATCCTCCAGAGGGATGCGTACTACCATTATACGATCCCGCATTTTGTTCTTATTTCATGTATTATACTTCACTTTACCCCATTATTCGATTGTCTCATTGATACTAAATAGCTCTCTTGACAACTCCCCTTTCCCCTGTTAATATTTAGACATTCATCTAAATATCTAAAGCTATGGATATTGTATTTAAGGCTCTCGCTGACAAAAACAGAAGGAAAATACTGGAAATCCTCAAAACCGGGGATTTGACAGCTGGTGAAATCGGTTTACATTTTAATATTTCCGGAGCGTCCATGTCTCACCATCTGGATATATTAAAGCAGGCTCGACTGGTTGTTTCCGAGCGTGAGGGCCAGTGTATCCGATATTCGCTCAATACATCAGTGTTTGAAGAAGTACTCAAATTATTCATTTCACTCTTTGGAAAGGAGAAATCATGATTGTATTCTCTATAGTTCTTATTATTGCTATGTTCTTAGGAAGCCTTTTGTATTTTCCGGAGTTGCCTTCCATGATTCCCATGCATTGGAATGTCATGGGGCAAGTGGATAGTTATTGGCCAAAAAGTACTGCTTTATGGTTTCTCCCGATTTTAACAGTCATAATGTTAGTCAGTTTTCAAGTTGTCCCGCATTTTGATCCCAAAAAGAATAAATACAAACTTTTCAAACCCGAATGGGAAATCATGCAGGCGGGGTTAGTCGGATTTTTTGCATACATACAGTTTATTATCGTGTACATTTCGCTTAATCCAACGGTTTCCATGATGCCTCTCATGTTTATCGGGCTCGGGACTTTATTTATTCTTTTTGGCAACTACATGTCCAAAATCCGTCAGAATTACTTTATCGGCATCAAAGTTCCATGGACTCTTGCAAACGAAGATAACTGGAACAAGACGCATCGATTTGGGAGCTGGTGTTTTGTGATGGCTGGGATAGTGACTCTTGCCG
>Ga0172375_10000189_pt1 | contig 94768 bp, 69 predicted proteins | sample LakKiv1m_FD_114537 | JGI IMG/M metagenome (GOLD analysis project Ga0172375, IMG submission 114537) | Freshwater microbial communities from Kabuno Bay, South-Kivu, Congo - kab_092012_11.1m | ecosystem: Environmental > Aquatic > Freshwater > Lake | place: Democratic Republic of the Congo...
GAAGGCTGAGGTCTGAAACCTGAGACCTGAAGGGGGAAGAAGCAAGAAGAGAAGGCTGAGGTCTGAAACCTGAGACCTGAAGGGGGAAGAAGCAAGAAGAGAAGGCTGAGGTCTGAAACTTGAAACCTGAAATGATAAGGAAAAGAACGAGGATAAAATGGGCGGAAAAGAAGATTTGAGAAATAGAACTAAGAAATATGCAGGCAGTATTATTCGTTTATATTGCATATTGCCAAAGAACCGGGTCGAGGTTCAGGTTGTGGGCAGGCAGGTATTGAGGTCTGGAACTTCAGTTGCGGCAAACTACCGTGAAGCGTCACGGGCCCGGAGTGATGCTGATTTTATTTCAAAGATAGAAACGTGCGTGCAGGAAGCTGATGAAACCAGTTTGTGGCTTGAATTGCTCGAAGAAGAATGTGAAATAAAGGCTGAAGTATTGAAGCAATTGCTTAAAGAAACAAACGAGTTGATTTCTATCTTTGTTAGCATGTCCAAGAAAGTGAAAGCCCGCATAAAGTAGGGCTGTTTATGATAAACATATTTATTGTTTCAAGTTTCCATGTCATCCCATGCCGGGATAAGTGGCCACTTGTAGGGCGACGTGGCAGGTTTTCCGCCGCTGGCGGATCCGCCTTTGTTGGACAGGTTTCAGGTCTTTCCCGACAGCTTATGTTTTTATTTTCAGGTTTCAGGTTTCAGGTTTCAGGTTTTTCCCATGTCTGATACTCCCAAACTCCCATACTCCGATACTCCTATACACGCTCCGGTGGAATACGTAATAGAAGCGACGCGCGGGTGGATGCGTGTTTCCTGGCGGGAGCTTTTGCATTATAGCGATCTTCTTTTCCTTCTGGTGAGGCGCGATTTCATCTCGAAGTACAAGCAGACGCTGCTGGGGCCGCTGTGGTTTATTATCCAGCCCGTTTTGACGACGCTGGTATTTACGGTGATTTTCGACAGGGTTGCCAGAATCTCCACTGACAAACTACCGCCGGTGCTGTTCTATATGTGTGGTCTAATGGCGTGGGGTTATTTTGCCCAGTGCATGGGGGGCACTTCGTCGACATTTGTCAGCAATGCGTCCCTGTTTGGCAAAGTTTATTTCCCCCGGCTTATTGTTCCGCTTTCCGTGGTAATTTCCAGCCTGATGTCTTTTGCGATTCAGCTCCTCACGTTCCTGGTATTCTGGATATTCTACAAGTTTACTCCGGCAGGGCACTTATTTCATTTTACTGCTTATCTTTTTGCGCTTCCGGTGCTTGTAATATTTACCGCGGCGATTGGTCTTGGAGTGGGGCTCTGGATGTCGGCCCTGACGGCGAAGTACAGGGATTTTACGCATCTTTCAACGTTTCTTACCCAGCTCTGGATGTTTGCCACGCCGGTTATCTATCCGCTTTCCGAGATATCGCCGAAGTGGCAGTGGGTCTGCGCGCTCAATCCGATGACGGGGATTCTCGAGATGTACCGCTACGCATTCCTGGGAACCGGAACGATTCAGCCTTTGTTTCTTGCGATTTCAGCTTGCACATCTCTTCTCCTGCTGTTAACCGGCCTTATGATTTTCTCCCGCACAGAGAAGACGTTTATCGATACGGTGTGATGGAAGAGAAGGATGAAGGCTGAAACCTGAGACCTGAGACCTGAAAGGGGAAAAGGAAGAAGAGAAGGCTGAAGGCTGAGACCTGAGACCTGAAAGGGGAAAAGGAAGAAGAGAAGGCTGAAGGCTGAGACCTGAGACCTGAAAGGGGAAAAGTAAGAAGAGAAGGATGAAGGCTGAAACCTGAAACCTGAAATGGGCAGAAGGAAGAAGAGAAGGCTGAAAGGGTAATCAGGAAAAGGCAAAGAGACAGACAAGCTAATTTCTATCTTTGTAACGATATCGAAGAATGTAAAGGTCCCGGTTGGGGTGAGTTTTCCGTTCGTAAATGCCAATTTCTTGTTTCAGGTGCCATCCCTTTCTTGAGGTCAAGGGTGGTACGACTAATGATCGTTGCAGTTTCCTGTTCTTATTGACTCTTTGTCTTTTTATTCAGGTTTCAAGTTTCAGCTTTCAGCCTTTTCTGCAGGAATTAATATATGCCTCCATTAGTTTCCATTTGCCTTCCAACGTTGAATGCCCGGCGATTTCTTGAGCCCCGCATGGAGACGATATTCAGTCAGACTTTGAAAGACTGGGAATTGATTGTGTGTGACAGTTACTCGGATGATGGAACCTGGGAATATTTTCAGAAATTCAAGGGTGATCCACGGATACGGCTTTATCAGGTGCCCCGGGAAGGTTTATACGCGGGCTGGAACGAGTGCTTGCGGCGGGTCACCGGTGAGTATGTTTACATTGCTACGGCAGACGACACCTGCAAGCCAAGACTTCTTGAAAAGATGATCCAAGCTCTTGAGCAGGTAAGAAAGCTGGGTACAAAACAGTGGCCCTGTCACAAAAAGCCCGACAGTGGTGAAGAAGTGAGACCTGTGGACATGGCGATTTGCAAATGTAACTTTATTGATGAAGCCGGAGGAGTTATATCAGACCCGGATGCCCCGTTCTATTCCTTTTCTGAATGGAATGACAAAATGCATATTCGTGGTGGCGATCTTGAGCTCCTTGCGCATTTGTGTCTCGGTGTCTCCTGGTCTTCCATCACTTCGGTTCTGTTCAGGCGATCATTGCTGGATTCCGTTGGTTTGTTTAAAGCTGACTGTGGGCCTGGTGCGGATATTTTCTGGGCAGTGCGTTCGGCAATATTTACGGATGCAGTTTGGATTCCTGAGGCTCTTGCCACCTGGAGATGTTATCCGGAGCAGGGTTCAAGGGAGAAATCGCTGGCGTTAAGCATGCGCACATATGAGGGTCTTAGTGATATGCTCACAGACCTTGAAGATTTATTGCCAGTGTCATGGACGGATCGTGAAGGCTGGAGGAGAGATCTCTTGTGTGGCTGGAGGAACGTATATTTGAAAGCCTACGGACTGGATCGAGGTACTTTTAAAAAGTCGCCGTTACAATTCCTAAAGGGATGCGTCAACGCTGCGGTCAGTGAGCCAGCGTATTTGTTCAAGCGACTCGCGCACAGGTTTAGATGGCATAACGATGCATACGTTCCTAATCAGGAGGTGTTTCGACTTTTGCTGAAACAATATGAAGTAAGTGCACCCGTTCCGTTTTCTTTCACTTTTTAAGGTGTCTTTTTTATTATGCTCAAAAGATTTATAAAGAACTTAAGGAGAAAGGATTGATATGGAGAAAACTGCAGTAGAGAACAAATATCACAATCCATGGATCCCTTCTGGTGCATTGGATCTTCTCAATGCTCACAAAGGAACCATTCTTGATGTTGGCGGTGCAGCTCCTTATTTCAAGGCAAGCCACATCGTTGATATCCAGCCTTATTCAGCCGAGAGGTTGTTGGCAAATACTTGGGGAATGACACGAGATAACGAACCAATTCCGGGCTGGAGCCAAAATCAATATACCCAGTTGGATATTTGCGGAAGAGCTAAGTGGCCTTTTATTGACAAACATTTTGACCTCGGTTTGTGTAGTCATTGCTTGGAGGATTTGCGGGATCCAATACCTGCGGTTCTTGAGATGCAGCGTGTGTGCAAAAAGACACTTATAATTGCCCCATCTAGATTATTGGAACAGATCAGGGGCATTGATCATCCCCGTTTTTGTGGCTTTGCCCATCATCTCTGGATGGTGAGTCTATCCGGGAAGCGGCTTATCTTCAGGCGGAAGACGTCAGTACTTGAGCTTCCTGGGGCGCATTTGGTTTGTCCGATCGGGAAAACCCTTAGAGTTGATGATGGCGGTATGTTTGCTTTCGGCGAGGATCTTTTGCCTGAAGAACAAGTGTTCTGGTCCAACCAGAAGGATATGGAAGACTATATGTCTTTTATTCAGCCTTACAAGAAAAGGATTGATTTGTTTATAAATGACAACAGTAGAAGAACAATACGTTCCTGGATTTGGCGGTTTAAGCAGAAATACATGGGTGCTGTTTAAACCACACGGAAAGAGCAGACAGGGTTACAACCTGCGCGAGATGTTAACCGTCATTATCCAGCTTTAATATTGCAGATGAATCGCTTTGATTACTGGTTCCCTCCCAAACCTAATCTTGAGCTTATTAGCCCAAGACTGGCTGAGTTCTATGAGCAAAATACGGTATACCATGATATGACTCGCTCCGGCGACAAGACGGGTCACCCGCAGGTGCGTTTCTTGACATGTCTGCTTGAGCCTAATGCCAAATATGCCGAAGTCGGGTGCGGTGGTGGCGATGTTTGCCGGGTTGTTGCGGAAACAGCGATTGTGTACGGTTTTGATGTTTCTCCTATTGCCATTACACATGCACGGCAGTTGTGTGGGGGACGGCCTTGCAAATTCGAATGTTGTTCAGCTAATAAGTTGCCATTAGGGGATAATAGTGTTGATGGTTGCTATTCGTTCGAGGTATTGGAGCATCTTTGGGATCCTATTGCAGCTGTAAAAGAGATGATAAGAATAACAAAGCCTAACGGTTTTATCCTACTCTCGATGCCTTGCAGGTTCTCTCTTGATTTACACTTGAGAAAACACATACCTGGTCGATGCTTGGATTTTGTTTTCGCAGGTTGGCGTTACGTTTGTGATAAATACTCAGGCGTTCCCTTTGAGAATATTGAACCAGATCTTGACCGGAATATTTATCCAGATTGCGATATGATTACGGCTGTTATTCCGGCTAATTTTGCGCGGACTGTTAACTCATTGGGTTGTGTTGTTGATTTTTGGGATACCACGTATATGTGTGCTCATCGCCAGGACTCTACTACCACACTGGAGTTTCAACGGAATACGGAGAGGCCGTTCTTCCGGAACTTCGGGGACCATCTGCTACTCTTAGCCATAAAAAAATGAAGATTGCAGTCGTCAGTTCCGGACTTTGGCATATTCGCAGAGGCGTTGAAACCTGGGCGGGGACTCTGGCAAAAGCGCTTGCTGAAAAAGGTGTGTCTGTCACTCTGTTCACGGGGTCAGCAGTTACAGGGGACAAGTTTAAGATTAAATATCAAACCCAGGTCATTCCCTGTTGGTACCGGGGAACAATACTGAATAGATTCTGGACAGGAATTCTCTCCCGTCTTGGTGGTTGGAGATATGGGTTTGGGTCCGAGTATCAAACAGAGCAGGCCACTATGGCCCGCGATTTGACTGTGGCGCTAAAGGACGGCGGTTTCGATATTGTCCATCTGCAGGACCCGTGGCTCGCTTTATTGCTTGAAAAGTCCTATTTCAGTGGGAAACATTCTGCAAGAGTGATACTAGCGCATGGGACAGAGGAGCCAATGGAGTGTCTCTCGAGAGTTGACTATGTGCAGGAATTGTCCCCTTATTATTTGGCACATCATAATGGCAACACCCGTTCAGGACAAAAACGATTTGCCGTCCCTAACTTTGTGGATGTTCAAGAATTTAAGCCGGGCAACAGGACAGCCTGTCGGAGATCGCTCGAGATACCGGAAAGTGCATTTGTTGTTCTTTCCGTTGGCGCCGTTGATCACTCGCACAAACGTATGGCTTGGCTGGTCGATGAATTTGCTTCAACGATGAAAGACAACATGGTCCTGGTTATTGCCGGTTCCTGTAACAGTGAAGAGGGCACAAGAATGCTTGCCCGTGCAGAGGAAAGACTCGGCAGAAAATTTCTTTCATTTATCAATCTTTCACATGATCAGATGCCGGATCTTTACAGGAGTGCCGATGTTTTGGTGTTGTGTTCGCTTGCCGAGATCTTCGGAATCTCATTTCTGGAAGCCATGGCATCCGGTGTTCCTTGCATCGGTCATATATATCCGGTTACTGAATGGATCATAGGAGAAGGTGGAACTTGCATAGACATGACCATTAAAGGCACCATTAGCATGGAGATTCTCCAATACCAGACTCCTGAAATAAAACGCAAAGCCGGCGAACTCGCAAGAAAACGTGCCGTGGAATTCTTTTCTGCTGAAGTTGTGATCAGCCAGATAGTGAAGATGTATGAAGAAGTGGGTAGTATCAAGAAAGGCTGAGGGATGAGACTTGAAACCTGAAATAAAGACAGGAAGAAGATGGAAAGAAAACCATTACAGGACTTAAGAACCAGGACAAAACAATTCGCATCCTCAGTGATACGGCTTTATTGTTCGTTGCCAAAGAACGGGACAGAAGTTCAAATAATTGGGCGTCAGTTCTTGAGGTCTGGCACATCTGTAGCAGCAAATTACAGGGAAGCTTCGAGGGCAAGAAGCGATGCCGATTTCATATCTAAGATAGAGACTTGTGCCCAGGAATCTGATGAAACTCAGCTATGGCTTGAGCTTTTGCGTGACGATTGCAGAATTAAATCAGAAAGTATGGAGAGCCTTCTGGGAGAAGTTGATCAACTAATTGCAATATTTGTTACGATGTCAAAGAATGTGAAGACGAGACGTAAATAACGTTTTCACCTTACTTCAAGTCTCAGGTTTCATCCTTCATCCTTCTAAATAATGAACCAATCATCCATCTTTAAGGTAAGTGCAATCATCCCTGCGTACAACTCTGCCGGCACAATCAGGGAGGCGATTGAGTCGGTGGTGGAACAGACGGTCTCAAGGAAGGCTGAAGGCGGAAACCTGAGACCTGAAAATAGGACAGGGGCCAGAGCGAAGGCTGAAGGCGGCCTGTCGGCTGTGGATTGTAAGGAAACGGAGAAGAATCGGTTAACCGCCGACCAGTCCGCCGCAGCTTCCGAGCGAAGGCTGGATGAACGCCGATTAATGCAGATGGAAGAAGGAAAGAGTGATCAGTCAACGGTCAACAGTCGACGGTCCACAGGATTGGAGATTATTGTCGTTGATGACGCCTCGACTGATGACACTGTTTGTGTTGCTGAATCATTTCTTTCTAAACTTCAGGTCTCAGGTTTCAGGTCTCAGGTTTTGCGGTTGCCGCAAAACTCCGGTCCTGCGGCGGCACGCAACAGGGGAATTGCTGAAGCAAAAGGTGAGTGGATAGCATTCCTGGACGCCGACGATGCCTGGCTGCCGGAAAAACTGGCAATACAGATGGAGTTCGCGAAGCAGCATCCTGATGTGGCGATGATTTGCGGTAATACATGCAGATTTGGAGAAGACTTGAAACCGTCGATCCCGCGGAGCGCTGGACAAGTGAACACCGATCCCGCGTCGCCAGGGCTATGCTGTACAAGTGGACACAGATTGGTTTCGTCTGACTCAACTTCAGGTTTCAAGTTTCAGGTTTCAGATTTCAGGCGGATTCATCTCGATGAATTCGCGTTAAACAATCCTGTAGCCACGTCGTCTGTTCTTGTGAAGAAAGAGGCGGTGCTTGCCGCAGGGGGGTTTGATGAGCAGTTCAGGGGGCCGGAAGATTATGATTTGTGGATGCGACTTGCTACAAAGTTCGGAATTGCGAAACTTGATCTGCCAATGTCTCGTTACAGACATGTAGAAGGAAGCCTAAGTATGGATGACAGGACTTTCCTTCCTCAAGTGCTAAGGGTTCTCGGCAAGGCTTTCGACAAAGGAGGCGTCTTCTTTGATCAGTGTCATCTGCGTCCATCGGCGGTTTCAAATCAGTATTGGAATGCATCGTGGATGGCTTTTTGTCGGGGCGCCAGGTTTATAGCCATAAGATACTGGTTCATTTCATATTTACAGAATATGAGGTCACTGAAAAGAATGAAGAGAGAATGGTATTCTCTGCTTCTCAGGTATTTAGTCGGAAAAGCAGAGACAAGTTAGCGGCAGCTACCAAAGGAAGGTGATTGTAATGTCGAAAGAAACGATTAAAAAGATATTGCATGGTGGATTGCCAGTACCACGCATTATCAGACCGGGAATAAGGATGATGTACAAGCTTGGGGTGCTTATCTATGAAGGTACTGTTTTTCTCCGTAAACTCTTGATTGTCGAACCGCTGTTCAGGTCAGTTGCCTGTTCTGTGGGGCCGGGATTGAGGATAGAACGCATCCCTTATATTCGTGGACAAGGCATAATTACTGTTGGTTCTAATGTCTACATTTCCGGGAAGATAGGAATCTCTTTCTCAAGTCATCCGCAGAAATTACCGGAATTTCACGTGGGCGATCGTAGTTTCATAGGACACCAGTGCTCTTTTAGTATGGCAAAAGGAATAACTATAGGAAGTGACTGTCTTATCGCGGGTGGCGTAAGCATACAGGATAATGACGGGCATCCCATCGATGCGAATTTGCGACATTACGGTAAAAGCGTAAACATGGATGATGTCCGTGAAGTGATCATTGAGAACGGCGCCTGGATTGCCTCTCACGTCATCATATTAAAAGGCGTCAAGATAGGGACTAATGCCGTGGTGGGTGCTGGGTCTGTTGTGACTGCAGATATCCCTGCTAATACAATTGCTGCCGGGAACCCGGCCCGAGTCATAAGGAGTTTGGCGGGTTGATATGGCAGGATTGTATCCATTGGCATACGGGTTGTACGGACAATTGCGCGGATATGACCGTACGTGGATCAGGAGGAATGTTTCGAGAAATTGTAAATGTTCGCCAGATGTGCTGGAGCAAAATGCCAGATGTCTTTTGAATGCAAGGGTTTCTACTGCGATCAAGATGTTTCCGATCTATGCCGAAAAAGTCAAATCCTATTGTGGCAGATTGCCACAGGAATCCGAGAGTCCGAAAATCAAAGACCTTCCAATGTGGACCCGAGAGGACCAGCGCAGGCTGTCCACAGTTCCGGGTAATCAGCCTGTTGTTGGGAGCTTTCTCCATTCTACGGGTGGTTCCTCCGGCGTGCCTGTCCGGTTTTATGTTACCCGTGAGAGTTATGAGTGGCGTATGGCCGTCTCGGATCGCGGCTACTCCTGGGCTGGGGCAGAGGAGGGGCGCAGGAGCTTTTATGTGTGGGGTGCTCCAATCAGGCCGGAGGGTCGGCTGCAACGTGCGAAGAAAACTGTTCATCACTGGCTCCAGGGAAGAACATATTTCGACAGCTTTGATTTCAGTGACGCAAGGAAAGAAGAATGCTGCCGGCGGATCAACGCGTGCCGGCCCGCGGCAATCGTTGGCTATGCCGGAAACCTGGTTGAGCTTGCCAGGTTTGCACGGGCGCACAGAAGCTGCCTGGCGTGGCGCGCAAAAACAATCGTAACTGCTGCGGAGGGATTGTTGCCGGGACAGAGGGAACTTCTTCAGGAATATCTTGGCGGCGAGGTCTTCAGGTCCTATGGCACTCGCGAATTCATGCTGATCGGAATGGAATGTTCTAAACATTGCGGCTACCACGTGGCTTCTGACAACCTCCTGGTTGAAGTGGTTGATCGGGAAGGTAATCCTGCGGCTTCGGGGGAAACGGGGCGGATTCTTATTACGGACCTTCACAATGCCGCCAATCCGTTCATTCGCTATGAAGTCGGCGATTACGGCCGCCTGGCTCCGGAACCTTGTCCCTGCGGTCTGCCTTTCCCCCTGCTTGCCGATGTGGAGGGCCGGGTACAGGAAGTTATCCATACTCCGGATGGAGGGCAGTTGACAGCCCTGTTCGTTCCCCACCTGATGAAAGAGTTTTCGCAGGTGGAAGGCTATCAGCTTGTTCAGGATGATTCGAAGCATCTGGTTGTTAACCTGATAGTGAAACAGGATCTTGCTGATGAAGCTCGAGTTCAACTTCTAGCGTCCCTCCGGGAACGGCTTGGAGAGAACATGAATATCGAATTGAAACGCGTAGTTTCACTGGAAAAGAACAGGACCGGGAAAATTCCGATTGTCATTTCACGCATCCAGTGAGGAGATTGTGCGATGTGCGGTATCTGCGGAATAATTGACAGAACATCTGACAGCAACCGGGATGTCGTCCTTCGTATGTGCGAGGTGCTCCAGCATCGTGGTCCTGATGATCAGGGCACGGCCATGGGCCAGGGCTGGGCATTGGGTCACAGGAGGCTCAGTATCGTTGATCTTTCCGCAAGGGCCCGTCAGCCCATGATAAACGAAGACAAGACTTCTTTCCTGGTCTGCAATGGTGAGGTCTTTAATCATATGGACATCCGGCGGGAACTGATCAGCCGGGGCCATAATTTCGTTTCGGAATCGGATTCAGAAGCTGTGCTTCACCTTATGGAAGAAGGCGTCCATGGAATCCAGCGCCTCACGGGTATGTTCGCTTTCGCATTCCTTGATAACAGGCGCCGGAAAATGGTTCTCTGCCGTGACCGTCTCGGGATAAAGCCTCTCTATTATACAAGGAGCGGCCAGGCGTTCCTGTTCGCATCCGAGATCAAGGCCCTGTTCTGCCATCCGGGTGTCCATCCGGAATTCGATCGGACAATGGTCCGGGAACTTCTCCAGTATCATTACGTGGCAGGAGAACACGGGTTGTTCAAAGGAGTCAGGGAGTTGATGCCTGGTCATTACCTCGAGCTTGACCTCGATTCTATGGAATCACAGGTTGTTTCCTACTGGCATCCCGACTACACGAGAGAGAGCTCATCAGCAGGAGAAGAAGCGCTTTTGCCGGCCCTGAAGAAAAGTGTGAAGACGAGATTGATGAGTGATGTGCCTCTTGGATCCCAGCTCAGCGGCGGCCTTGACTCGAGCTTAATCACGGCTCTGGCAACTCGCGAGACGACTGGATCCATGCACACTTTCTCCGTGTCGTTTTCCGGGACGGATATGGATGAATCCAGGTGGGCAAAATTGATATCCTCAAGGCTTGGAACCATCCACCATGTGATTGATTTCGGAGAGACTGATTTCCTGCAGGACCTGGCATATTGCGCCTGGCTGAATGACACTCCTCTGACCCATCCCAACAGCGTACCCCTGTTCAGGATGTGCCAGGAAGCGAAGAAGAGTATTACGGTGATGTTGACCGGCGAGGGCGCGGACGAGCTTTTCGCCGGTTATTCCTGGCATCGTCGCCTGCGAAGGATAAGCCGGCTGGGCAGCCTTAGAAAATGGGCTGTTACAGGGTATATAGCCTCCAGCGTGCTTGGGCGCCAGAGGGGTTCTCGCGTCAGGGATCTTCTTGGATTGTCGGTAGAGAGAACGGCTGCAGAAGCCGGTAAGTTGGGACAGAATCAGCTTGTGAACCGGATCCTGCTTCCCGGCCTGGAGCCACAGGCTGTTCCTTTCCGGGAAACATTGCCTGCATTGTCTGAAGATCTTGTGTCGGAAGTCCTGAGGATGGATTTGTTGACATACCTTGTCTCGGTCTTGCAGAGGCAGGACCGGATGGGAATGGCCAGCGGCGTCGAAGCCAGGGTGCCATTTCTGGATCACAAGTTTGTTGAGCTGGCAATAAAACTTCCTGTCGCGGCACTATTTGACGGTAATCGCGGTAAGGCCGTTGTCCGGCGGATGGCGGCTGGATATTTGCCGGAATCGATCCTGTCGCGGGGAAAGGTGGGTTTTGCTGTTCCTGTTGAAAGGTGGATGCGCTACGGCGGTGATTGCGGCAGGCTGCTTTCATGGTTATGCATGGACCGGGCCGGAGACCGCGGGCTGTGGCAGATGGATGCCTTGAAACATCTCGTTGAGCAGCACAGGGACGGATCCGAGAACCATGAGGCCATTCTCTGGAGCCTTCTGTCGCTTGAATTGTGGATGCGGCTCTGGATTGACGGTGAATCGCACGAGACCCTTAAGCACTCGATCCAATCATGTGTCGGCGGCGACAGGAGATTCCCCGGGGCTATACCCGGAAAGAAACAGGCTTTGAATATCTGCCAGGTCGTTCCAAGTCTTGAAGTTGGAGGCATGGAACGTGTGGTCATCGACCTTCTCAAGCACCATGCCGCAGCCGGCGACAAGGGGACTCTCTTCTGCACGGACAAGAAAGGGGAGTTTTATGATTTAATTGATGTTCCCCGCGAATGCGCCTTCCGCAGGCATCCTCGGCTTCTAATCAACTGGGATGTGGTTGGCCGTCTGGTTCGGTTCATACGCAGCCATTCTATTGACGTAATTCACACCCATAACCACGTGGCACATCTCTACGGGGTGCTGGCATCAATAGCCACGGGCAAGCCGGTGGTTTTGACCATTCACGGGCAGGGAGTATTTGATACATGGAGAACCCGCTGGGTAAGGAAACTTCTTGCGGCAGGGACTGACGTTGTCATTGCGGTGTCCGATAACGTCGGGGCGTTGATGCAGACCCGCCGGATAGTGTCACCCCTGAAGATCAAGGTAATCCGGAACGGGATTGACCTGGAGCTGATTGATTCTCAGAAAGCAGTATATGCAGGGGTATATGGCAAACTGCGGCGGGAACACGGTATTCCGGAGAACGCTTTTGTGATTGGCAGTGTCGGCAGGTTTGCAGTTGAAAAGGACTATCCTTTAATGATCCGTGCATTCGCGCGATTACTGAATAGTTACCAGTTACTTGTTAACAGTGATCAGTCTTCTCTTCCTTCTGTAACTAATAACCAATCTCCAATAACCAATAACCAGCAGCTGAAGCTGCTGATCGTCGGCGACGGGACGGAGCGTGACAAGATTAATTCGTTGATTAGGGAATTGGGCCTTGAGAATCATGTCATCTTGCCCGGGATACAGAAAGATGTGTTTCCCTGGTTGTTCTGCATGGATGTATTTTCGCTTTCTTCCTTCTCGGAAGGGACTCCTATGACTCTTCTTGAAGCTGGAGCCTGTGGCTTGCCTGCAGTTGTTACAAACGTCGGAGGAAATCCTGAGGTTGTACAGGATGGTGTTACCGGATTGGTAGTGCCGCCTGGTGACGAAGCGGCCCTGGCGGCGGCATTTGCCAGGGTAGCACAGGATAAAGGTCTTTGCAGTTCAATGGGAAATTCCGCAAACTACAGGATTCGAACATTATACTCTTTTGACCAGATGATGGCCGGCTATTCCGCACTGTACCGGGGTGTCCTCAACATGAGGTCCGGGTGAGTTAATTTGAGAAAACCGAAAAGATGTACCACGGAGCCGCCTGCGCCCGAAGGCTTCGGTGGGCGGTAGACTGTAGACTGTTCAGAAGAGAATGTAACCACAGATAAACACAGATTGACTCAGATAGCCAAAGGTGCAGGAGAAGCGGAATAGCAGGAAGAGAAAGAGGAGGCAGAGGATATTTTTACCACGAAGGAAAACCCCCGCCTTCGCGGAAGAGTCACGCTACGGCGGGCACGGCAAGGAAGCACCAAGGTAAGAAAGAAGAGCTGAAGAGTGTTTTACAGAAGATATCAAAGGGGAGTAGAGGAGAAGAATATTCTACCACCAAGGAAGAACAAGTAAGAACTAAGGTAAGAGAAGAAGTTTTTCCCTTGGGATTTACCTTGGGAACTTGCCTGCCACGCATACCTGTCCTGTCGAATGACGGGATGGCGTGGTCTCAGTGAGTGTCCGTGGTTAATCTTGTGTCCTCTGTTTATATTTACGGCTTAACGGGGCTGAAAGCCCTTTTCAGTAACTATTATGAAACTGCTGTTTATTTCAAACCTGTATCCGAGTGCGGCTGAACCCGAGCGGGCGTTGTACAACCGCCAGCTGATGAAGGCAATCTCGTCATCCGCGGAAGTTCGCGTCATAGCCCCGTTTGCCTGGTTTCCCGGGCAAGGTGTTTTCCGGCAGCGGACAACGCCGCCGGTGGAAGAAATACTGGATGGCATCCGGGTTTCCCATCCCAGGTTCTTTTATACGCCCGGAATTTTCATTCACAGCCACTGGCGGATGTATCAACGCTCCCTGCAACGGCATTTTGAAGGTATGCTCAGGGAATTCAGGCCTGATCATGTGATGATCGGCTTTGCCTATCCTGATGGAGCTGCGGTAGCGCCATTGTGCAGGGAAGCAGGGCTTTCCTATTCCATAAGGATAAACGGATCGGATTTCCTGTTGAGGGTCAGGCAGAAGAAGTTCAGGGATATTGTGCTTCAAGCTCTACGCGAAGCGCCGCTTGTTTTCTGTCCCGGCCAGGCGCTGAAGCAGGCCATGATTGCGGAAGGAATAGACGGATCGAAAATCATGGCGTTTGAGAATGGAGTGGATAGCGGGATGTTTAAATACAGGACAAAGGAAGAAGCTCTTAAAGAACTGGAAGCCAGAAGTCAGAAGCCAGAAGTCAGTAATAAGTTCACAGAATGCAATGTTTTGGACAGGGTTTCAGGTCTCAGGTTTCATCCTTCATCCTTTTCTGAGGCACGCATCATCCTCTTCGTCGGGAATCTGGTGGAAGTCAAAGGGCCGGACATTATGCTGGAAGCGTTTGCCTTGTTAGGAAAGGCTGAAAAGGAACAGGAATTGAAACCACAGATCCCGACTCTCTCTGAGGTCGGGACAGATGAACACAGGCAGGAAGAAAATCATTCTGATTTCAGGTCTCAGGTTTCAGGTCTCATCCTTCTCTTCATCGGCTCCGGCCGGATGCGGAAGGACTTGGAGAAACGGGCTCAACAGCTTGGAATAGCGGATTCAGTCCATTTTCTCGGTATCAGGCCCCATGAAGAAGTTGCGCTGTGGATGAACCTGGCGGACTGTCTTTGCTTGACCAGCCGGAGTGAAGGCATGCCAAACGCGGTGATCGAAGCGCTGGCTTCTGGTCTGCCTGTTGTAGCGACGGACGTCGGCAGTGTAAAGGAGTTGCTGGAGAATGAGCCAGCGTCGCGGATTATTGCGACAGAGGCCAGAGGCCAGAGGCCAGAGGACGGAGGACAGACCACAGACAACAGACCACAGCTTGCCACGCTTTTGGCGTGGACCTCAGACGACAGACAACAGGCGAAGGTCGAATGTGACAAACAGCATCCAGCATCCAGAATCCAGCATCCAGAATCCAGGAACCGGCAACCAACAACCAGGCAACCAGGCAACCTGACAATTGAGCAACTTGTATCAGCTCTGGCGGCAGTCATCGATGTAAAGGTTAACCGCATGGCTCTGGCGGAAAGGCAGAAAGACAGGTTTTCCTGGGAAAAGAGCGCGAAGAACATCATTAACCAGATCGAAAGCAAGGTCGGTTCGTCTTGATCCAAATGGCTCAGAGGAAGGGATGAATATTAGCCACAGACCCACGCAGACGGGGCCGGACGACCTGTCCGGCCCGAGAATAGTCTTGCCGCAACAGGTCGTTGCGGCAGGTCAGTGTGAGTCCGTGGTAAATAATTTTGGATGCGTTCTGATGTAATTATATCTCTAAAGATTGGGAAGAAGATCAACCACGGAGGCACGGAGAAGGAAGAACAAGCCTGAGGTTTCCGTATTTTCAACGTTGCTAAGCAACACTCAAAAATACGGAAACGTAATTAATAGTAGGAGAAAGAGGAGGCAGAGAAGATGTTAATCGAAGAAGCCCTGACCGAACAAATTATCGGTGCCGCCATTGAAGTTCATAAATACTGGGGTCCTGGTTTGTACGAAGAGATTTACGAAAGAAGCATGTGTCGAGAACTGAATCTGCGTAATGTAACCTTTGAGAGGCAAGTCGTTCTGCCTCTGATCTATAAAGGAGAGCGTGTTGGCGATGATTTGCGGTTGGATTTAATTGTGCAGGGCAAGGTAGTTGTTGAGTTAAAAGCCGTCAAAGCGTTGGAATTGATTCATGAAGCACAACTCCTGACTTACATGAAGCTGACCGGATGTAAGGTGGGGCTTTTGATAAACTTCAACGTTCCAGTGTTGAAGGGTGGAATCAAGCGAATGGTGCTATGAGAAAGCAACTCATCCCCCTCGTCTGCACAAATCGTCCAATCAAATCTTATTTGATTGGACCTCCTCTTGTCCGAACTCTCCGTGTCTCCGTGGTTGATCTTATGTCCAGCGGCAAATAGTGTTGTTTTCTTATCTGCAAAGGAAGGGACGTGAAATGAAGCTATCCGTGCTTATGCCGGTTTATAATGAGCGCAAGACGCTGGATGATATAATTGACCGCGTGCTTGCCGTGACACTTCCTTCCGGCATGGAGCTGGAAATAGTTGCAGTCGATGATGCTTCAACAGACGGCTCGGATGCCATCCTGAAGAAAAGAGCGGAAGCGGACAAACGTATCAGCGTGTTCCGCCAGGCGAAGAATATGGGAAAGGGCGCTGCAATCAGGACGGCTGTCCAGAAGGCGTCCGGGGACATTGCCATAATCCAGGATGCCGACCTTGAGTATGATCCTTCTGATTACGGCCGCATGATACGTCCTATACTGGATGGCGTGGCCGACGTCGTTTACGGATCCCGTTTTGCTTCGTCAGAATACCGCCGTGTGCTGTTCTTCTGGCACAGTGTTGCAAACAGGATGCTCACGACAATGTCCAACATGTTTACGGATTTGAACCTCACCGACATGGAAACATGCTACAAGGCTTTCAGGATGTCCGTGCTCAAGACGATTCCCATCCGTTCAAACAGGTTCGGGATTGAACCTGAAATCACTGCCAAGATTGCCAAGCGGCGGCTCAGGATATTTGAAACCGGGATCCGGTACAGCGGCAGGACCTATCTCGAGGGGAAGAAGATCGGGTTCAAGGATGCGGTGTCGGCGCTCTGGACAATCCTCAAGTATTATTTTGTAGATGATCTTTATGATGAACGTTACGGGGCGGCAATTCTCCATAACATGGAGACTGCCACGAGGTTTACTGACTGGCTGATGAAAAGAATCAAACCTTATCTCTCCGGTGTTGTACTGGAGGTTGGAGCCGGAATAGGAAACAATGTGAGGGCCATGCTTGACCAGGAACGCGTGATAGCAACTGAGCCTGACCCTGAATACATCGCTCTTCTTCAGAACCAGTTCAAGGACAGGCATCGGGTTGAAATCATGCAGTGGGACGTTACTTCGCCCCGGCCCGGGGGCATTGGCGCGGTTGACAGCGTTCTCTGTTCAAATGTCCTTGAGCATATAAAGGATGAAAAGACCGCGCTCGTGAATATTGCTTCAATACTTCGGCCTGACGGTCGGGCTGTCCTGGTTGTTCCGGCAGGCGAGGCTCTTTTTGGTACTGTGGACCTGGCTCTTGAGCACTTGCGCCGCTACAACCTGTCGTCCTTCAAGCCGCGGCTCGCTGAAGCGGGGCTGGAAGTGGAAAAAGCTTTCAGCATGAACAAGGCCGGTGTTCTCGGGTGGCTGCTTAACGGGAAGATTTTGCGCAGGAAGATTTTGGGGAGGTTCCAGTTGAAGGTGTTCAATATGCTCGTACCTGTCTTTAAAGTCATTGATCCGATACTGCCGTGGACTGGTCTGTCGCTTGTCGTAGTGGCAAAGAGGAAACAGGAAGAAAAGCAAAAGAATTTCACCGCCGATGAACGCCGAACTTAATTACTTTTGTCTTCTCTGCGACTGGTGGTGTCACAGTGGACTTGGTGACCTTGGTGGTAAGACTCTTATTCTGAATTCTGGCTTCTGACTACTGACTTCTGTCTTTCTATATGGACTTTGTAATTATAGCCAACTCCTGGAATGCGGCTGTTGATAATCCCACAAGCAAACACCATGTTGCCATGGAGCTTGCCCGGCAGGGACATCGTGTTCTCTGGGTTGAAGGGGTGGGGATGCGCAGGCCCAGCCTGGGGTCTTCTTCCGATCGTGGTCGCATGGTGGAAAAAGTCCGGCGGGCGTTGCGCGGTTCAGAAGAAGTGAGCAGGAATATCTGGAGAACGGCTCCGCTGGTAATTCCCATACCATCATCAGCGGCTGTCCGGGCTGTGAACGACAGGATTTATCTCCTGGCAATATCTTCCGCAGCACGTAAGGCGGGTTTTGTTGAGCCGGTGCTGATAAACTTTATGCCTAATCTTCCGGGTGTCGTTAAGAAGTGGAAATGGGCCTCAATATATTACTGCGTTGACAGGTGGGATGCGTTCGGAATTTATGATTCGGCCTTGATTGCAGGACTGAACGAACAATGTTGCCGCAATGCGGATATGGTCATTGCCTCGTCGAAAGATCTGTACGAACGGTGCTTGAAGTCCAATCCAGACACGCACCTGGTGACCCATGGAGTTGACTACAAACATTTCTCATCCGGTTACAGGTTACAAGTCACAGGTTTCAGGTGTTCTGATCTGCCGTCCGGCAATAGTATTATTGGTTTTGTCGGATTAATTTCCGAATGGGTCGATCAGGACCTGCTGGTTAAACTGGCCCGCGAGAACAGGGAAATCAATATTGTTCTTATAGGCAAGGCCGATGTGTCCATAGAAAGACTCAGGGGCGAACCCAACATTCATATTATGGGTCCGAGGCCGTTTGCCGAACTGCCTGCGTACATTTCCGCTTTTAATGTCGGGATCATTCCGTTTGCGGTTAACGATCTCACGAGGGCTGTGAACCCCATCAAGCTCCAGGAAATGCTGGCAGCAGGCTGTCCTGTTGTGTCTACGGATTTGCCGGAGGTGAGGAGTAGGGCTGTGGGCGGTAGACTGTCGACTGTAGACTGTCCGTATCCAGCATCCAGCATCCAGTCCCGACTCTCCAAGAGGTCGGGAGTATCCAGCAACGGGCAACCAGGAACAAACAACCGGCAGCTAACAACTGATCTTTTACCATCAGGTTTCACGGGTGTTGCTGTCGCAGGGAATTCAGATGAGTTTGTACGGCTGGTAAAAGAGCGGCTTGAAAAGCCCTTTACGCTGGAGCAGAAACGCGCAGTAAGCGAGAGCGTGAAGGCTGAAACCTGGGAAGCGAAGGTACGGGAGATCCTGGAATTGATTGGAAGAAAAGGCTGAAGGCTGTGGACCACGCCAAACGCGTGGCAGGCTGTGGGCTGTTGACTGTGGGCTGTGTGGGGGAAAGAATGAGGAGAAATGTCATTGGCGAAGAACTTTGCAGAGTTAGAGGTATATCAGCGTTCTTTTTCCATTCAACAGCGAATATTCGATGTGACCGGACAGTTTCCCAGAGAGGAAGCATATGCGTTAACAGACCAGGTGCGTAGGTCATCCCGCTCGATCGGTGCTAATATCGCTGAAGGTTGGCAGAAGCGTAAATATCCTGCCCATTTTAAGAGTAAGCTGACCGATGCAGATTCGGAACTTGCGGAAACTTTGCACTGGCTTGCAACAGCATTTTGCATGCGGATACATTTCAGAAGGTATACTTTCGGAATTGAAAGCAAGGTGTCAAGCCGTTGGCCGATCATTGGGAGGCATGCTTAAGCGCGCCGATTCATGGTGCTTTTCACAGTCTACAGTCAACAGTATACAGTCCACACCTGATAAGTGATGCAATTCTCCAAAAAGAAGCTGTTATATTCTGTTGCGGTTATATCCGTACTCGCAGTAGTCCTGGTTTGGCCGGCAGCGACATGGCTTGAATGCCGGGAAAGGAAATATGATGCGGAAAATTTACCTGATGCAGTCTATCTTGTGGCAGGAGCAAAAGACCAAAATCGACGCATTGAAAGGCTGGTTGATTTATATATTTCCCTGTTAATGCGGACAAATTCGCAAATTCCGATTATCCTTGTCGGCAATGATAGACTGAAAGGTCGCTGGTCAAGCGTTGCGCAAACAAACCTTACCGCGGGAGAATGGGCGATAAAACATATCGATGAGAAGCTTCAGCCTATGATAAAGGCAGAAAAACACAAGTTGCGGTTTGAGATTGTTCCCGGTGTGATCAGCGGAACGGACAGTGAAATGAAAGTTCTGGCGCAGTATCTTGGAGAACATGCCGGGCTGAGAGAACTGGTTGTTGTAACTTCGCCCTTTCATGTTCGCCGCACAGTCGAAAGGCTTAACCGGTATCTTGTGTGTCCTGTTGGAATTCATGCGGCAACGGCTCGAAACAAATGGAATGATCGTGCTCCATGGACGGTGCTGAGTGAGTTGTTTAAAATGATCAGGGATAGGTTTTTTTACAGGTAAATTGATTATTCGGAACTTAATTATATGAATATTCTCGGCATTGGAGGATACGCACACGACAGTTCGGCTGCATTGATCTGCGATGGCAAGATTGTTGCGGCAGCTGAAGAAGAACGTTTTACCAGAAAAAAGCATCAGGAAGGCTGGCCATCAAATGCAATAGCATTCTGCCTTAAACACGCCGGAATAACAGAACTCGATATCGACCACATTGCCTTCTACTGGCGCCCTTGGAGCCTTGATTCACTTCGGAACATATGGAGGCGTGTCTGTTATCTCCCTGTTCATCCTGTTTTTTCTGCCGGTTTTCTCGTGACTGAAATGCATGATACAGCATGGTACATATTCAATCTGAATCGGCTGAAGAAAATGGGAGGAGGCCGCGCAAAGATTCACTTTGTGCCGCATCATGCATCACATGCCGGCAATGCATTCTTCTGTTCACCGTTTGATGAAGCTGCAGTGCTTTCAATTGACAGCCGTGGCGAGTGGGCCACATCAGTTATGTATCATGGTAAAGGCAATAAACTCGAACAACTTGGACGGATCAACCTGCCGCATTCAATAGGGGTTCTCTATCTGTCGGTGACTAATTTCCTGGGGTTTAAGACAGGAGATGAATATAAGGTTATGGGACTGGCTGCCTATGGCGCTCCCCGGTTCAAAGACAGGTTCATGAAGATGATCGAACTACAGCCCGATGGCACATACCGGCTTGATCCCTCATTCTTCAAAGTTCAACATAGTCCCGGGCGCTACGAAGGTTATGTTTCAAAGAAATTTACAGGTGTTTTCGGTCCAGGCCGGAGGCCTGATGAAGAAATTAACCAGGACTATAAGGATATTGCTTCCAGTTTACAGGCAGCACTTGAGGAAGTTGTTTTTCATGTAATCCGCAGCCTGCAAGAACAAACCGGATGCAGAAAACTCTGTCTTTCGGGTGGTGTTGCCCAGAACAGCGTCATGTGTGGTAAGATTACCAGTGAGACTTCGTTCGATGAAGTGTTCATCCAGCCTGCTTCCGGAGACAACGGGTGCTCTCTTGGTGCCGCGGAGTGGGTACACAACCAGATCCTTGATTTGCCAAGAAGCGAGGTGTTTCCGGGATGTTATCTGGGCCCTGAATTCAGCGAGAATGAGATACTTTCCTCCCTCGAAGTCGCAAAGCTCAGTTACAGAAAACCGGATGACATCGCTAAAGAGACCGCCCGGCTAATTTCAAACGGGAAAATCATTGGCTGGTTCCAGGGCCGGATGGAATGGGGTGCCCGTGCGCTGGGCAACAGGTCGATCCTTGCAGATGTGACGAACCCTGAGATGACAAACATTGTGAATAAATACGTAAAGCACAGGGAAGATTTCCGGCCATTTGCTCCTGCCTGTACTGTTGAATCAGTGTCTGAATATTTTGAATGTGATGGGCAATCTCCCTACATGCTGAACGTTTTTCCTGCCAGAGAGAAAGCCAGACAGAAAATGCCTGCTATTGTTCATGTTGACGGCACAGCGCGGTTGCAGACGGTGTCCAGGCCGGCTAATCCGCTATTTTACAGCCTGTTGGAAGAGTTGAATCGACTGAAAGGGGTTCCTTGTGTTCTGAACACATCCTTTAACATCAAGGGTGAACCGATTGTTTGTTCGCCAATGGATGCGATCAAATGCTGGTCCAGTACTGGCCTTGATGTTCTTGTCATGGGGCCGTTCCTTTTGGAGAAATAATGGTGACCCGAGAGACACTGAATCAGCAGTTAGCTTTTATTTAAACATCTGGAAGAAGAAATGAGGAAAAGAAGCTTGATTCACAGGAGTTAACGAAGGAAGCGAAGCAAGCGTCGAGAAATGCAGTAGCCGGCAACAAGTATCCATTCATTGATAACTGATCATGCAGATTGTATTGATAACTCTTCTGTTCGTTCTTGTTTATGCCTGGCTGCTATATCCAGCGCTTCTTTCGATCATTAGCCGTAATGCCATGAAGCGCGATGCTGCAGAAGGTGATAAAGCAGGAATTGAACAGGTTGCAGTTCTCTTTTCTGCTTATAACGAAGAAAAGGTCATACGTCAGAGGCTGGAAAACCTTATTCAATTACGAATTACAAATGATGAATTACGAATACAGAAGCCAGAGGCCAGAGGACAGAAGCCAGAGGCCAGAGGACAGAAGCCAGAGGCCAGAGGACAGAGGACAGAGGCCGGAGGACAGAGGACAGAGGCCGGAGGACAGAGGACAGAGGCCGGAGGACAGAGGACAGAGGCCGGAGGACAGAAGCCAGAAACCAGAAGCCAGAATCAAGAAGTCAGTGGTCAGTGGTCAGTGGTCAGTATCAAGAATCCAGGATCCAGCAATCAGCAACTAGGAACAGACCACAGCCTACAGTCTACAGCCTACAGCCCACAGACGACAGACCACAGCACACAGACCACAGCCTACAGTCTACAGCCTGCCACGCGTTTGGCGTGGTCAACAGGCATTCAGGTCTTTGTCGGGATCGACGGATCAACAGACCGGACTGCCGAAATTGCCCGTGAATTTGCCGCCAGTCACCGGAATGTTCACGTGCTGGAATTCAAGGAAAGACGAGGGAAAGTTGCGGTACTGAAGGATCTGGTTGAAGAGAGTAAGACTGTGAGTTGTGGGCTGTGGTCTGTGGACTGTAAGCAAGGGATTGTGGACGGAGAACATCTGGCAGGGGACAAAGGACAGTCAACAGCCAACAGTCAACAGTCTACTTCTTCCATTCTCGTCTTCACCGATGCCAATACGATGTTCCGGCCTGATGCACTGGAGAGGCTCCTGGTTCATTTCTCCGATCCTCATACCGGCGGCGTATGCGGAAGATTGATCTTCGTAGAGGAGATGGACGACAGAGGGCAGAGGACAGAGGCCAGAGGACAGAGGCCGGACGACAGAGGACAGAGGCCAGAGGGCAGAGGCCAGACACCAGAGGACAGAGGCCAGACCACAGACAACAGGCAACAGACCACAGACCACAGCCGACAGACTGCGCGCTCCCCTTCCGAGGGCTTCTACTGGCGGTGGGAGACGCAGTTAAAGGTAATGGAGAGCAGGCTGGATTCCTGTCTCGGGGCGAATGGCGCGATTTACGCCTTGAGGAGCGAACTCTTCTGGCGGGAAATTCCCGAAAACACGGTTGTAGATGATCTTGTTATTGGCATGAAAGTCCGCGAGCAGGGAGGACGATTCATTTATGAACCCGAAGCTTTGGCCGAGGAAGAGTACCCTGCGGAAAAAGCTGAATGGCGCAGACGTGTCAGGATAGGCGCTGGCGATTACCAGGCACTGGTATTGTGCGGGAAGTGCCTGTTGCCGAAATACAGGGAATTTGCATGGATGTTCTGGTCGCACAAGGTCCTGCGCTGGTTCACGCCGCACATGGCGGTGTTGTCTGTAGTCTGCGGGCTGTGGGCTGTGGTCAGGAATGGAGTGTTTGTCTGGCATGGTTTGCCGCTTGCTATCGTTACCGGGATAGCGGGCCTTCTTGTTTCAGCCTTTGTTGGCCGCGTGCTTCCGCAGTCGTCAGGTCTGGCCACCGGTTTCTTCAGGATGTGCGCGCATTTTGTCGTGATGCAGTCGGCGCTATTTGCCGGTTTTCTCCTTTTCTGCAAGGGTAACCTGCGAGGCAGTTGGGAACGAACGCCGCGGGGGTAAACAGACGACAGAGAACAGACGACAGACGACAGAAAGGAATGAGATAATAGATGAGTGATAGAATCGAAAGTTTTGAGGATTTAAAGGTATATCAAAAGTCTTTTCTTCTTCTTCAGCAGAAAATCTTCTTGAGAACAAAACAATTTCCAAAAGAAGAACGATATTCGCTTACAGATCAAATACGAAGAGCTTCTAGATCTGTTGGAGCCAATATAGCAGAAGCTTGGCAAAAAAGACTTTATCCGGCACATTTTATCAACAAGTTATCTGATGCTGATGGAGAGCAGTCTGAAGTGAGGCATTGGCTTTCTACAGCTCTTGAATGTGGTTATTTAACAGAAGAAGATACAGGAATTTTACGTTCCCAAGCGGAAGAGATTGGAAGAATGCTTGGGAAAATGATGGCTCAACCAGAGAAGTGGTGTGGGCGTTTGGTCCAATAGGGGTTGATTAAGATTCTGTCATCGGTCATCTGTTATCTGTCATCTGAATATGTTTCGAGCAATTGACAAATGGCTGGCGGGATACCTGGAGTCCGTGAGAAAGCGGCCGGGGAATGTCCAGGGGCCGAAGCACCTGTTGTTCTGCATCGCGGACCATTTTGAGCCGTTCCAGGACAATGCCGCGAAAGAAACGGCGCTCGGGAAGGTTGAAAACTGGCGCAACAGGTTTCCAGCCATGGCCGGTAGTTTCCGCGACGCCGACGGAGTGTGGCCCCAATACACATTCTTCTATCCGCAGGAGGAATACGACGCGGACTGCCTGGAGAAACTGGCGGAAATATGCGGAAAGGGTTTCGGCGAGGTTGAGATACAGCTTCATCACAGGAACGACACGCCGGCAGGTTTTCAATCCAAGCTGGAAGGTTTTCGCGATATATTAAGGAACAGGCATGGACTGCTGGGGGAGTGGAAGGAGAAAGAGGGAAGAAAGGCTGAAGGCGGAAACCTGAAACCTGAAAAGGATGAAGAGTCTTTCACAGAAGGCAACGAAGGTAACAAAGAGCGGGAAAAAGAAGAAATAACCGCCGACGGACGCAAAGTTCAGGATGTCGGGGATGTTGAAGACGCGAAGCGCGGAACTTCGTTACCTTTGCGAGCTTCTGTTCAAGATGCTCCCGCGTTCGGTTTTATACACGGGAACTGGGCACTGTGCAATTCCCGCCCTGATGGCGACTGGTGCGGGGTTAACGAGGAGCTTGGCATTTTACGCCGCAGCGGATGTTACGCTGATTTCACGTTTCCTTCAGCGCCTTCGCCGACCCAGCCGCGGATGGTGAATACCATTTACCGCGCTGAGGATACGCCAGGCAGGGCGAGGGCGTGTGACAGGGGGAGAAGGGTAAAGGCTGAAGGCGGAAACCTGAAACCTGAAGTGGGGAGGGAACAAGAAAAGACGGATTCATCCAGATCGAAAGAGAACAATTCGCAGTTTCAAGTTTCAGGTCTCAGGTCTCATCCTTTTTCCTTGATGCTCATTACCGGACCGCTGGCGCCGGACTGGGGAAGAAGGAAATGGGGCTTGTTGCCGCGGCTGGAAAATGGCGCGATCACCGCGGCGAACCCGCCGTCACGCGGAAGGCTTGATTTATGGACCAGGCAGCATATCCATGTTGGAGGCCGGCCGGAATGGTTGTTTGTAAAAGCCTATACCCATGGCTGTCGTCCGGAGAATATGGAGGTCCTGCTCGGCGAACCCATGAGAAGGTTTTTCGAATGCCTTACAGGGGAATATAATGACGGCGGGAAATGGGTCCTGCATTTTGTCACGGCGAGGGAAATGTATAATATAGTAAGGGCAGCGGAGGATGGAAAGACGGGGAACCCCGGCAATTACCGGGATTATGAGATTTCAGCGCCTCCGGCGGGAAAGAGGACAGAGGTCAGATGACAGAGGCCAGAATTCGGAATAAGATTCTTTCGATGCAGAGCCTTGTAACTTGTAACTTTTGAAACATTTGTAACTCTAAGCCGCCAGCGTTGTTCTCTTTTGTCTTGTTTCCGTGCCGTGTGAGGATAATAATTAAGTGTGGGTACAGTGTAGTTAAGACAGGAAAAACTGAAATATGAGCTACTACAAGGTATTGGGTTTGGAAAGGGAGCCGTTTTCGTCCAGTCCGGACCCGTCTTTCTTCTTCCTGTCAAAGGAGCATAAGGCCGCGCTTTTGCGCCTGCAGGTGACAATCAAGCTCAAGAGGGGTCTGAGTATTATACTCGGGGACGTTGGAACAGGAAAGACCACGCTCAGCAGGAAGCTGGCACGGGTACTGAACGAGGACCAGGACGTTCTTTTCTACATGATCCTGAACCCCTACTTCAAAACGGACCAGCAGTTTCTTTCCAGGCTTGCCAACCTGTTTCACGTCAAGCTCTCCGCCAAGGCTTCGGAATTGGAGTACATCGAGGCAATCGAGAGATACCTTTTCTCTGCCGGTGTTGAGAAACAGAAGACTGTTGTGCTCCTTATTGACGAGGCGCAGATACTGCCTGATTTTGTCCTCGAGATTCTGCGTATTCTGCTGAACTATGAGACCAACGAGTACAAGATCCTGCAGCTGGTCCTGGTGGGGCAGATGGAACTCCTGCCGCGAATAAGCAAAATAAGTAATTTCTGGGACAGGATTACGTTGAAATACGTTATTAATCCCCTTGGCGAAGAAGAGGTGAAACAGATGCTGGATTTCCGGCTGAGGGAGGCGGGATACAAGGGCACGGAACCATTGTTTTCCAACGAGGCGATCAAGATGATCTGGCGCCACACCCAGGGATATCCCAGGAAACTCTCACTCTTTTGCCATAATGCCTTGGAAAGTCTCATAATGTATGATAAGAAAACTGTTGATGAGGATGTAGTGAGAAGGCTGATAGCGGAAGAAATCAAGCCTGTGGTTTAGTGCCAGAAGAAAAATCAGGATGACCACGGATGGCACGGATTACACAGATGTTCAAGGTGTTAAAGTCTTCTTATCCGTGTCATCAGTGTAATTCGCGGTTGATCTTTAGTAAGAGAACTTGTCAGGTTTAGAAACAGGAAACTGAATTAATGTCAGACAACGAACAGACCATTTCCCCGGAAGAAAAGCTGCTGAAGGTTATAAAGGGCGAAACTCCGGCAACACCTGCAGCGGCTCCAGTGCAGGCTGCCAGGCCGCCCGCCGCACCTGGTCCCGCGCCGGTCAAGCCTCCTGCTCCGCCGGTTCAGTCTGTACCGAGACCTGTGCCTCCGCCGAAACCTGCTGAGGTACCTAAGCCGCCGGCTGTTGCGCCCAGGGCCGCTGCGGGACTCCCGAAAACCGCTCCCAAACCGGGGGCGGAAGCACCCAAAGCGCCGCCTGCAGCTCCGGCAGGCGAGAAACCAAAGCTCAAACTTGCCAAACCCGATGCGGCGGAAACCAAAACCCCTCCAGCCGGCAAGGCGCCAGCTAAAGAGGAAGCACCGGCAGCGGCGGCCGCTGCTCCTGCTTCAGTCCCTGCGCAGGCTACTGTCGTTTCCGCCAAGAAGCGTTCAGAGGTGAAGCAGTTCGGCGTACTTAAAATCAATTTTGGCCTTGCGGCCGCCGTTCTTATAATTGTTGCTTTTTCCGTGAACGAAATATTTGCCAAGCTCAAGACCGATACCGACCTGCATAAGCCCCCGGTGGTCGGCACCAGCGTCGGCCAGTCCGGAACGGTTCCGACAGGAACCGGTTCGCAGCTTCCGCCCTGGGACAAGATAATGGAGTTCCTCGGAGACCGTCCGATAGTGGCCCCGCCCGGTCCAAGACCGCCGGATGATAGCGGGAAAACCGGCACCGGTGGAGGCGGAACCACGGTGCAGGTAGCGGACTGGATGAAGTATGTGCAGGATAATTTCAAGCTGTTGGGATTTTCGGGTGATACCTTGTCGTCCGCGCAGGCTATTGTGCAGGACAAGGAAGGGAAGCTGAATTACTTGAAGACCGGCGAGAAGCTCTCGTTACCGGGCTACGAAATACAGATTGAAGCCATTAAAGATGACCAGGTCTTCCTGACTGACGGCAGAAGGAAAATGACGCTGAAATAGGATGGAAGTCAGAGGCCAGAAGACAGGAGACCGAATTCAGGAGTCAGTAGTCAGGATTCAGAACCAACCTCAGGAAGGTGGGGCAGGTTCTGCCGAACCCTTGAAACTCGCGCTTCGCGATTTGTAACCCGGGCGCCTCGCCGTGTAACTTGTAACCCTTGTAACAGAAGGCCGCCTGCCCGCCCCGACCCCCGGAGGCAGGCTGGCTTATGAATTCCGACTTCCATCTGCTTTAATAGCGAAAATCACCTCTTGCACTATTGCATTATAATGTAGTAAATAACCGGGTTACGGGACTGTAGCGGGGTTGTCTCTCAATGTCGTGAAAGATAGCGATTGTTTGTGGGAAACATGAAGAAGGCTTTTAGTTTTGTATTATCTGCTGTCGTTGTGTGTGGGTTGAATTGTTTCGTGCCGCTTGCCATGGCTCAGGAACAGCCTGATGCCGGGCAGCCAGCCTCCCAGCAGCCAGTGGCGGTTCAAGTGCAAGCGCCTGCGCCTGCGGTGGACGCCGCCAACGCGGCATCCGCAGAGTCTATAAGAGTTCCTTCCAGGAAACTCAAGGATTTCGATATTCCAGGTCTTCAGCAGAAAGTGTCAATGAAAGCGGTGACGTCGTGGGACATTGCCGCGTTGATTGATTTTCTTGCCCACGAAGGCAAGCTTAACAACATCGTGGTTGGGAAAAACGTGACTGGTTCAACAAAGTTCCAGTTCGACGGGGTTACGGTTGGCGATGCGCTCGATGTCGTCCTCGCGGTTAACAACCTTGCTTACGAGATCAAGGGCGGCATTATCAAGATCATCACCGACGCGGAATACCAGACGCTTTACGGAACGAGCTTCTATGACAACAAGCAGGTGAAGATTGTCTCCCTCAAGAATGCCAGCGCGACAAGGCTGCAGCCTCTTCTGGAAAAGATCAAGAGCACGATCGGGGTTGCGGTTATTGACCCGGTGAGCAATACGCTGGTACTGATCGATACCCCCGACAAACTCAAGGAGATGCTTGCCATCATTGACAAGGCTGACGTCCTCACTACCACGGAGACAAAGACGTTTACTGTCCAGTACGCGGAAGTAGAATCAATCCAGAAAGAACTTGTCAACCTTGTTTCGAAAGAAGTCGGCTCCGTCAGGTTCGACAAGCGCACGAAGACTTTGATAGTCACAGACCTTTCGAATAACATGCCTAAAGTCGAGCAGCTTGTGAAGCTGTTCGACAAGCGTTCCAGGCAGGTATTTGTCGAGGCAAAGGTCGTTGAGGTTACCCTCAGTGACAACTTTGCGTTCGGGATAAACTGGCAGCACATCTTCCAGGGACTTGACCCGCGGTTCTCCCTGCAGTCGGTGTCATTGCCTGGAGCTCCGACAACCCCGCTGGGCAAGATGACGTTCAACACCATTACTTCCGGCGGAGAGCTCCAGATTGTGCTCGATGCACTGAAACAGGTCTCTGATACAAAGATACTTTCCAACCCCAACGTGGCTGTCATGGACGGGCAGGAAGCCTCGATCAAGGTGATTGAGAACCAGCCCTACAAGGAGACCAAGCTGGAGAGCGGAACCACCAATATTACCGGTGTTACCTATTTGTTTGTTGAAGTAGGCGTGACGCTCTCCGTGACGCCGAAGATAAACGATGAGAACATGATAAGCATGATGGTGAAACCCGAAATCAGCTCGATTTCGCAGTGGTATGACGGCTCGGCCCAGCAGGGTACCCCGGTTGTCAAGAAGGCCGCTGCCCAGACTACAATCCAGGTCAAGGACGGCGTCACCATAATCATCGGAGGGATGATAAAGGAGCGCAAGGATACCACGGCTAACAGTGTTCCGCTGCTTGGAAGTATTCCGCTTATAGGCCGACTGTTCAGGTATGACAGTGTTTCCACGGTGAACACAGAGACCGTGGTGTTCCTGACGCCGCGTATCGTGTCGGGCGAGGAATCGTATCTGCGCTCAAAAGACATTAAGAAGACTCCAAAGCCTCTCCGTCCGGTTGGCCCGGCCGGGGAAAAAGCGTTGAAACCGGTGAGATGAACCATATATGGATTTCATGGCGGAGTTTCTTTTCTGCAATTCCGGAATTCGACACCAGCAAGACGATGTTTCCTGCAATTAACATGGTATAGGGCATGAAAAGAATTACGGGTATTATATTCCTGGTACTGGCTGTCTCTGTGAGGGCCGAGGACTTCAAATGGTCCTGGGAGGAAGGGCAGGGACAGGATAAGAAGGCGGAAGGCAAAGCGGGCGGCAGCATTCCAGCTGGAGCAGCCAGGCCCGAGCCAGCCGGTTCCACGCCCGATTCCGCCGACAAGGCCCCTGCGACAGCGAATGCCGCACCGGCGTCAGCTGCCGATGAGAACTTCTTATGGTCATGGGAAAAGGAAGCGGCCGGGGAAAAGGTGAAATCACCAGGGCCCGGGACGGTTGCGCCGGTTCCGGAAGTTAAGCCGCCTGCTGCCGCTCCGCGTGTAACAGAGGAACCTGAGAAGGGGCAGCCGGCATCAAAGGCGACGCCTTCTTCTCCCCTGGACCGCAAGGCCTACGAGGAACTGATAAACGAGAACCTGCAGCTTCAGAAGAAGATTGAAGAGATAAAGCAGGACAAGGATGTTGCAAAACGCGAGAATGAAAAACTTGCCAGGGAAGTCAAGGACCTTGAACAGAAGATACTCGATTCCGTCGGGAAGATTAAGGAATTGGGCGGGCAGAAACAGTCTTCTGCAGACAACCCGGCGAAGCTGAAAGAGCTTGAGGACCGCCTGGCCAGGGCCGAACAGGAGAAGAAACAGCTTGGTTCGGACCTTGCGAACCTGAAGAAGATGGCAGGAAAGACCCCGGCCACCCCCGGTACCGGAGCCGGCAAAGTGTCAAACCCGATAAAGCCCGGATCCGATCTTTACCGCCAGATCGAGAGCGAGAACACCATGCTGAGACAGAAGCTTCTCGAGCTTGACGCGGAGCGCAAGACCGCGATCAAGACGAAGACGGAGAAGGAAAAGGCGGAAATGCTGGCCGCGGAAGAAGCCAGGCGTGCCCTTGAATCCCAGAAGCTGATGAAGGCGAAACTTGAAGAAGTGAAATCCTCCGAAAACCAGCAGAAGAAGCTTGTGGCCGATCTTGCCGAACGCATACCGGACATGCAGAAGGCAATGACTGTCCTCCAGAAGAAGGTTGTCGAGAAAGACCTTGTCCTGAAAGAGAAAGAAAGGAACCTGGAAATTCTCGCCAGCGAAATTGAGCAGAGGGAGAACCGCATCCGGAAGGCCGAGAAGATGGTTTCCCTGATGGAGCAGGCCCAGAAAGATGTCAGCCAGGTCAGTGATACCGAGAAGCGCGACATGCATTACAACATGGCGTCGGTTTATGCCCAGACGGGCAGGTTCAAGGACGCGGAGCGGGAGTATCTTCACGCGCTGAGGCTTGATCCGCTGGATGCCGATGTTCATTACAATCTCGGGATTCTTTACGACGAAAATCTCAACGACAAGCAGAGGGCCGCAATGCATTACAGGAGATACCTGAAGCTCAGGCCCAGCGGTCCCGACGTCGACTCCGTCAAGAACTGGCTCCTGAACATCGATATGAAGCCGTAGAAGAGAAGGCTGAAACCTGAAACTTGAGACCTGAAGGCAGCCGAATGAAGAAGAAGAGAAGGCTGAAACCTGAAGACGAAATCCGTTCTGTTACCGCCAGAATTTCCGACTGCGGCAAGCTTGAGAATTGATTTGGACTTACTCTTTGATGATTGTTCAACTTCAAGTTTCAGGTTTCAAGTCTCATCCTTTTGACTTTAGATGAAACCAAGACTTATAATGATTGTCCTGGGGCTGGTGGTGATTCCCACGGCAATTCTGAGTTTCCTGGCCAATCGTGCCCTGGAAAGCCGGGAGGTTCTTCTCCTGTACCGCCTTAAGACAGATGCGGCAAGCGCGATACAGGTCGCTTCAAAGCGTGTGCAGTCGCGGTTTGAAGACGACATGGAGCATGTGCGTGCCGTGGTGTCCGAATGTCTTGCCCGTGGCTGGAAGAATGCGGACCTGGAGGCAGCTGCCGGCAGGTTGAAGAACTCACGGGGAACGATCAACAGGGTCTTTGTTTACATGAACCCGTGGGGATTTGTGTTCCCGGAACAGGGAGGGAAAGGGGCGGAGGACAGAAGTCAGAAGCCAGAAGCCAGTATCCAGACCACAGACCACAGACCACAGCCTACAGTCTACAGTCTACAGTCCGCCGTCGGCGATGTCCCTGCAGCTTCTTCCCTCGATTCGCTTGTTTCCGCGCTGAGGAGGGAAATCGCGCTGGTCGGTTCTGTTACGAACGCGATAAGGTTCACGGTGGAGGATGCTTCGTACTGGTTTTCCATCCTTCCGGACAGGATGAATACGTATGCCGGTTTTGAAATAAACCAGAAGGAGTTTAATGAACAGATGCAGAACACGCTGGCATCTGCTTCTGGAGACACTTTTGTCCTGGTTGCCGAGGGGCCTGGCATAGCCAGGACCAACGAAGTATTGATCAGCGATGTTTTCGGGGAACATGCGGAAGCAAGGCTGCAGAGGAGCGACCTTGCCGGGGAGCCTGTTGCCAGCGGGCGGCTCATGAAGCCGTTTGATTACGTCAACATTAAGGCTTTCGTGGTGGATCCCGGCAAGATCAGGAAAGCCGCTGAATTCCGCTATCGTCTTTATGCGTGGGGAATTCTCCTGATGGCTGCCGGTATCTGCCTCGGCGTATGGCTGGTAATCAGGGAGTCAGCCGCGGAAATCAGGCGTGCCAGGACTCGCAGTGATTTTGTGATCGGGGTGTCGCATGATTTGCGCACGCCCGTGGCCTCGATGAAGATGCTGGCCGAGAGCCTGTTCATGGAACGCGTAAGCAGCCGCGAACAGCAGAAGAAATTCCTTCAGGTCATAGTCAGGGAATCTGAACGGCTCAGCCAGCTGATCGAGCGGGTCCTGTTCTTCGTGAGGATGGACCAGGATGCCCTTGTTTACAGTTTTGGACAGGTTGATATTGGAAGTCTCGTTACCTCGGCGGTGAGTTCTTTCAGGGCGAGGACGGAAGCGGGGGTGCAGAGGGAGGGAAGCGGCGGGGATGTGGCCGGTAGACTGTTGACTGTAGACTGTAAGGAAGAGGAGCCAGGAGACAGAAGTCAGAGGACAGAGGACAGAGGACAGAGGACAGACGACAGAGGCCAGCTTGCCCTGCGAAGCTCAAGCAAAGCGCAGAGCGAAGAAGGGAGGCCAGAGGCCAGAATCCAGCATCCAGAATCCAGGAACCAGCCCACAGACCACAGCCCACAGCCCACAGACGACAGCCCACAGACCACAGACCACAGACCAGTGACCAGCAACCAGCAACCAACAACTGGTTCGATCAGTCTTTCCGTTGCTCCCGGAATTCCGGCAGTGCGAGGTGATGAAAGTTCGATAACACAGGTTGTCCTGAACCTGCTGGATAATGCGATGAAGTATTCTGGGAAAGCGAAGGCTGAAACTGGAAACCTGAAACCTGAATCAGGGAAGACGATGACAGGAGAGACGGAGGCCAGAAGTCAGGAGTCAGAATTCAGGAGACAGAATCCAGGAGACAGACCACAGACCACAGACCACAGACCACAGATCACTGTTTCCGTTCGTTCTGTTCATGATTCTTTCCGGCATTCGGGTTTTCTGCCGAGGCGGCAGTGGGTGGTTATTTCGGTCCGTGACAACGGCATGGGGATAGACAGGAAACAGCAGAGGAAGATATTCCGCAGGTTCTACCGTGTGCCAGGCACGGGTGACAGCAATGTTTCCGGTGTTGGCCTGGGCCTGGCGCTCTGCAAGCATGTTGCAAAGGCTCATGCAGGGTGGATAGAAGTTGAGAGCCAGCCTGGGAACGGAAGCACGTTTTCAGTGTATCTGCCGGCTTGCGCCAAGGGCGAAGAGAAGGCTGAGGGATGAAACCTGAGACCTGAAGGCGGACTACCGACTACAGACTGAAGATAAGCCGGGAGACAGAGGCCAGAGGACAGGAGGCAGAATCCAAGGTAGGGCGGTTTGGCTCAAACCGCCAGGGGAGATAAGACGGCGCGCTGGGCCAGCGCGCCCTACCATAGAAAGTTTGGAGAAGCATTATGAAAGAGAAGAAGCAGAAGATACTTGTTGTTGAGGATGATGAGGCCCTGATACTCGGGCTTGAGGAGAACCTCAAGTTTGCGGGTTATGAAGTAATAACTGCCCCGGATGGGACCAGCGGGCTGAAGCTTGCGCTGGAGGCCAGGCCGGACCTGGTCCTGCTTGATGTCATGATGCCGGGAATGTCCGGGTACGACGTTTGCCGCAAGCTTCGTGACAGCGGAATGCAGATGCCGGTAGTGATGCTTACTGCGCGGCAGGACGAATTCGACAAGCTGCACGGTTTCGAGATGGGTGCCGATGATTATGTAACCAAGCCTTTCAGCCTTAACGAGCTCCTGGCGCGGATCAAGGCGATCCTGCTCAGGGGCAGCAGGCGTGTGGAAGGCCCGGTTAAATACGAGTTCGGGGATTTTGTACTCGATCTTGACTCCAGGGTTTTGAAAAGGCGCAGGGGCGGAAAAGGCAAGGCGGAAGATATGGAAGAGATGGAGTTGACCAGGACGGAATTTGACCTACTTGCTTTTTTCTGTTCCAACGAAGGGAAAGCGCTCAGCCGGGAACAGGTGATGAGCGATGTATGGGGCGTCCAGTATCTCGGTACACAGCGGTCGCTTGACAGTTTCGTTGCAAGCCTGCGTTCCAAGATAGAGAAAAAGCCCTCAGAACCTCAGCATATCCTGACTGTTCACGGGGTGGGATACAAGTTTCAGAAATGAATCTTCCCGCGGCCGGCCACAGGCGGGTTCACTTGCCGTGAAAGCTTCACTTTGCGATCTTTGCGTCAAAGAATCTGTGTTCTTTTTAACGCGAAGGCCGTAAAGAAAACGAAGAAAGATCGCGAAGGTGGAAAGAGTGTTTCAGCGCGCTTCGCGGTGAAGAAAGACTTTGCGGTGCTTACTTGGCGATCTTAGCGTTAAAAGATCTGAAGACTAAGGATTTTAAACGCAAAGCACGCTAAGGGGAACGAAGAAAGATCGCGAAGGCCGCTAAGGAAAAAAGTATTTCAACGCGAAGCGCAGAGAAGAAAGACTTTGCGGTGCCCAAGGAAGCACAAGGTACGAGCTGCTACTCATTGACAGGTTTAGGTTGAAAAGAGCAAGGAAGAATGGGATACTTAACCAGATATGATAATGGCCAAACAACTTTCGATAGACTCCATAGCTGCTGTTTTGAAGAAACATGATGCAGTAGTTCTTGCGTATGTTCATGGTTCCGTTTTGCATTCACAAACTCCGGGGGATGTTGATGTTGCCGTATTTCTAAATGAAGACCTTTTTAATAGCCTGGTCGTTGCCGGTGATTTAAGTTTAGGGTTCATCATTCCATTGGAGATGGAAATTGAGCAGGCGATAGGATTTAAAACAGATTTGCAGGTTCTAAACCGCGCTCCTCTTACCTTCTGCTATAGGGTAATCAAGGGTGGAACCGTGATTCTGGACAGGCAACCTGGAAGGCGTGAAGAATTTGAATGCTCTACCATGATGGAGTATTTCGATTTTCGTCCAAAGCGTGAGGAGTATCTGGCGGAAACGGCAATCAAATGACGGAAATTGATACGGACAGAATTGAGAAACTTGTCGGCTCCATGAGATCGGCGATGATTCTATTGAAAGAATCGGGGGCCATGCCGGAAACTTTGTTTCTTAATGATCGGCATATGCAAAGCAGTGCAAAATACAACCTTGTTGTCAGCATCGAAGCGGTCATAGATATTGCAAATCATGTAATCTCAAGAAAGAAGTTCCGTGTGCCCGAGGATTATGCTGACACTTTTCGCGTATTGGCGGAGTCGCGTGTTATTGATGCAGATTTCGCCGTTGAACTTGAAAAGATGGCGCGTTTTAGAAACCGGATAGTCCATTTGTACTGGGATGTGGATGTTTCGGAAATCTGGAAGATTCTTCAAACACGACTCGTAGACTTCGAAAGATTTGTATCCGAGATCAGTGCATATCTAAAGCGCTGATGTAATGGATTAGTCCAAATATTCCTTATGGCGGAAGTGGATGTTTCCCTCGCCTTCGCCAGAATGCCCCGCGGCTTGCCGCGGGGAGCTTCACTTGCGCAAGAACGCTTGTGAAAGATCCAGGCTCGCGCTTCGCGATTTGTAACCCCGGCGCTGCGCCGTGTAACTTGTAACCCTGTAACTCCCGGTGTTAAGAATCCGGAGAAGAAAGATTATTTTACCACCAAGGAAAACCCCCGCCTTCGCGAAAGAGTCACGCTACGGCGGGCACGGCAAGTAAGCACTAAGGGAGGAAAGAAGAGCTGAAGAGTGTTTTACAGAAGGTAACGAAGGTCACAAAGGAAGAGAAGAACAAGATCTTAACGCGAAGGACGCTAAGGGAAGAAAAACTTCGCGGTGCCTGCTTTGCGAGCTTAGCGTTAATAATCCGGAGCAGAGAAGGGTTCCGGGTGGCGAAAAATCTTGGATTTGACCCTGTTTAATGTTAATTTATTAAGAATCAATATGAAGTACTTTGTGACAATATGAGGATAAAGAAAACAGACAATTATTCAGCAAAACTGGAGATATGGGGGCGAGAATCTTCAGCTTCAAAAGTATATCGATTGCCCCGAATTTGCGGTTTGCCTCGTTTTGGTTCAAAGAAATTCAACTCATATAAGGAAATGAATGCATGGAAGAAGGCCTTTCTTGATGAAATTGCTTCTGCCGGAGGGGTGTCATGGAAGAAGTAATCGGGCTTTTCAACACTCACCGTATCCGTTACCTGGTCATTGGTGGTCAGGCTGTGCGGCTTGAGGGTATGCCCAGGTTTTCAATAGATTGGGATTTCTTTCTCCCCGCTGACGACAGTAATAACATCGCGAAGATAAACAAGCTTCTGGGAGATGAGCTTGACGTTCCCCTGTTATCTCTGGGTAAACGTGGGGAGAATGTCGTACAGACATACCAGACAAGATGGGGCATATTGCAGTTTCATCTTGGCGGACCAGGCCTGCCGGATTTCGCAGAGGCTGAAGAGCGGGGAGTATTGCACAAGACCGAGGACGGCAGACAGGTAAAATGTCTTTCAGGCCTGGATTTATTGAAAAGCAAGAAAAAGGTAAATCGTCCGCAGGATCAGCAGGATATTCAGTTCCTGCAGAAGAAGAAAGATTCCGGTTTGCTTTCTTGAAAAGATTCGTCTGGGAAAGCGGGGACATTTAGCATAAGTTATCGAACGAAACGAGGGGCACTGAGGAAGATGATGGAAGGGATAGCACCTGCCTGTCTTCGTGACCTTGTGGAGAGACATTGAAATCGGCAATAATAGATCTAAAATTGTAAATAACAGGAGAAGGAGTGGCTATGAAGAAAGTAGTTTTTTCGATCGCGGTTGTGGCGTTATCCTTGATGGCGGCTGTAGCCGTCATATTGAATGCGGGATGTGAAGCGGCTGAGGGGCTGGACGGGTTGACGCTGGATCCCTCGAGTGTCACATTGACGCCGGGAACTTCCAATTCTGTCCTGTTCACGGTTACCCAGAATGTTACCAACACGCTTGCCTACCCGATCGAATGGAGTGTAACCGACGCCTCGCTTGGTTCGATCCAGGCCAGCACGGCTCTCACCGCGGTCTACAAGAGCAGCGGAAAGAACGGCAGCAACGTTGTCAAGGCGAAGGATCAGTACGGCAACGAGGGCGCGGCAACAGTCTCCCAGACATCGGACTCATATACGCTTACGCTGTCTGCCTCCCCCAGCAGCCTGAATTCGACAAACACCGCATGCACAGTGACGGTCACTGGAGGCGTTGGCTCTTACAGCTGGTCTGTCAGTAATTCTTCGCTCGGAACCATAAGCGGAAGCGGCAGTTCGGTGATGTATACAGCAACGCAGGCCGGCTCAAATGCGATAACTGTAACTGACGACAACGGGGTTTCTGCATCTATCGCGATTACGCGTACAGGTTCTTCAAGTTCCTCCACTCCGACACCCGGAGGGTGAGGAGCCGTAAAGGCTGATAGAGGAAACCTGAGACCTGAAAGGGGAATACAGAATCCGATTATCAGTGGACGGCAAGGCTACTAGAGGATGATGGACTACGGTAACTGCAGAAGGACCATGAGATAAATACATGGCAGGCTGCCGATGGCATCGATTTTCCGGATTCAGGTTTCAAGTTTCAGGTTTCAGTTTTTGTTTTCTAGATTCATGAGGTGTGGGTGAAATTTCGGAGTGACCGGTTAATATGGCATCGCATTGTTCTGCCTGCGATCGGGCTGCTGCTTGCCTGTTTTTCCCCTGCGCATGCCGCCACCAATTACGTTTCCCCGAGCGGGGCCAACATTGCTCCTTATGGAAACTGGTCCGATGCCGCAACGAATATACAGGTGGCGATTGATGCGGCGGTTCCAGGCGATGTGATCCTTGTTACCAACGGCGTTTACAACGCCGGCAGCACAAGCATCAGCAATATGCCGTGCCGTGTGGCAATTACTAACGCCATAACGGTCATCAGCGTCAACGGGCCTGATTACACAACCATCGAAGGGAAAGGTCCCATAGGTAACAGCGCGGTCAGGTGCGCATATGTCGGCAACGGCGGCCAGCTCAGCGGATTCACTCTCAGCGGCGGGTATACGCGCTTCAGCGGGAGCGAGCTCCAGGTAAGCGGCGGCGGCCTCATGTGTGAGAGCAGTGGCGTTGTCGTCAACTGCCGTATCTCAAATAATGCGGGAATGAAAGGCGGCGGTGCGTTCCTCAATTACGGCGGGGAACTCAGGAACTGCCTGGTTACCCACAACGAAGGCGGTACGCTCGCGGGAGGCGTATTGCTGTACAACGGCGGACTGCTGGAAAACTGCACGGTAAGCACGAACTACTCCAACTCGGACGGTGGCGGCGTGTACTGCCTGGACGGCGGCACTGTCAGGAATTCGATCGTATACTACAACGATGCTTTCATTTCATCCGGCAGGAATTACCTTAATTCCGGCACCAACATGGTTTACTCATTCACCTGCACGACGCCTGCGGTTGCCGGAACAAACAACATCACGACAGATCCGGTATTCACCAACATGGTCGGGGAAGACTACAGCCTCACATGGGGTTCGCCGTGCATCAACAGCGGGACCAACCTTGCCTGGATGACGAACAGCCTTGATCTTGCCCTGAACAGCAGGATCATGAGCAACAGGGTTGACAGGGGCTGTTACGAGTACATTTACTATAGCATCGTCCCGTCTTCCGGGACCAACGGCGCTATTGCGCCTACCGGAACCGTTTATGTCGCACGCGGCACGGGTACCAACTTCACCATGACCCCGGTTCTTCATTACCATGTGCTTGACGTCCAGGTGGATGGCGGTTCGGTCGGAGCGAGCAATACTTACGCATTTGCAAATGTCACAACCAACCACACCATCAACGTGGCTTTTACAATAGACCAGTTCAACCTTGTGGTAACCAACCAGTATGGCAATGCAAATCCACCCGCAGGCACCAATGTCTTTGACTGGGGTTCCACCAACTTGTGTACGGTAGTGGATTCCCCGGTGCTGGATGGAACAACAACCCAGTATGTGTGTAAAGGGTGGACCGGGAGTGGAAGCGTGGTGCCCACGAACGGCGCCCTGACAAATGTGACGGTCACTATCACGAATAATTCATCGCTGACCTGGAAATGGACCACGAACTACTGGCTGGCCACGGGGGTCTCCGGCCTCGGGGGCATCAACGTGACAAGCGGATGGTATAACGTCTCGTCAAACGTTTCCATCACGGCCGCGCCGTCGAACGGCTACCACTTCGTCAACTGGACAGGTGACATCTCGTCATCGAACAATCCGCTTGTGGTTACCATGACGCAGCCCTGGTCCGTGACCGCGAATTTCGCCATCAACATGTACAACATCACTGCTACGGCATGGACCAATGGAGAGATTGCGCCCACCGGCACTGTGCAGGTTGCCCATGGCGGGACGACGAATTACGTGATGACACCTTCAAACAACTACCACGTTTCGAATGTGAAGATTGACAGCACATTCATCGGTCCCACCAATGATTACACCTTCCTGAATGTCACGAACAACCGCACCATAGATGTGTACTTCAGCATCGACACCTACACGCTTACCGTGACGACCCCTTACGGTGTACCGTCTCCGTCCGGGGTTACGACCAACGATTACGGAACAAATATCTCCTGCCTGGCAAATTCGCCATTTGTTGTCAGCGGTACAACACAGTACGTGTGTGTCGGGTGGACGGGCACCGGCAGTGTCCCTGAAACCGGCATTACGGACAATGTCTCTTTTACCATCACCAACACTTCCACGCTGAACTGGCTATGGATGACAAACTACTGGCTGAACAGTGTTGCCGGGCCTGACGGGACTGTCTCCGCCACCAGCGGGTGGTATGCCGCCGGAACGGTGATAACCAACACAGCAACTCCTGCGAGCCGCTCGTATTTTGGCGGCTGGACCGGTGATATCGGGGCCGCCGATCCTTCCGACACGAACCTTGTATTAACAATGGACGAATCACATTCGGTAACCGGCAACTTTGTGATTACGACTCATTATGTGTCCCTGGCCGGCGGCCATGTAACGCCTTTCACCAACTGGATGGATGCCGCCACCAACATCCAGGACGCGGTCAATGTCTGTGAAGACGGCGCCAGGGTTCTGGTGTCGAACGGCACCTACACGCTGTCTTCGCCCATTTCGCTTACGAACGGGATAAGGATAGAAAGCCTGGGCGCGCCGGAATTGGTTACGCTGGATGGAAATGATTCCACGGGCTGTTTCTACTCAAGTCATACGAACAACATAATCGATGGTTTTACCATCACTCACGGGTCGGGGACCAACGGCGGCGGCGTGGAACTGAACGGCGGACTGGCGCGAAACTGTATCATCATGACCAACAGCGCCTTTAATGGCGGCGGCGCTTATCTTTCGGCGGGTGCCTCCTTGCGCAGCTGCAAGATCAGCGGCAATTCCGCGCAGTTCGGCGGCGGTGTGGCTGTCGGCGACAGCGGTACGGTGGTCAACTGCACGATTGTGTACAACACGGCGGCCACCAACGGCGGCGGCCTTTACAGCACCTCTTCGGTTGTCCTTGTTAACGGCATAATCTATTCCAACTCCGCCGCCGCCGGGACCAACTGGACTGCGTCCGGGTCGTTGTCGGCGGCCTGCAACTGCACCTGGCCCGCGATTTCCGGACCGGCAAACTTCACGAACAACCCGCAGCTGACGCCGATGCTGTGGCTGAAGAACACGTCCCCGTGCATTGACGCCGGCACCCTGACGAATGCCCCGCTCACGGACATTCATGGCAAGCCGCGGTGGGAGCATCCGGGCCATGCGAATGTTACCACCAATTTCGACCTGGGTGCCGAGGAGTTTGCTGATGCGAACGGGAACGGAATGTCCGACGACTGGGAAACCCAGCAGTTCGGCAACACCACCAACACTGCGGCAGCAGACAATGACGGTGACGGGCTGGTGAATCTCCAGGAATACAACAACAGCTTCTGTCCCACGAACCCTACTACCTACTATGACAGCCTGAATGACAAATGGAAGGCTGCCTACGGCGTCACTCAGCCGCACCCGTTTGCAGGCTTGCGCGGCGGCATTGACACCGACCAGGATGGCCTGCCCGATTCCTGGGAGACAAGCTGGTGGGGCAACCTGTCGCAGGGGACAACCAATGATTACGAAGGGGACCAGGTTTCGAACTGGGGCGAATATCTCATAGGTTCCAATCCGACGAACGCGGACACTGATGCTGACGTGTTAACCGACGGCGACGAGATAAACATCTATACCACGGATCCGCGTGTTTCCGACACGGACGGTGATACCTGGTCTGACGGTGTTGAGGTTGCCTGGGGAACTGATCCCCGTGACAAGACGTCGTTCCCTGCCTCAATTTCCGGAACGGTGAACTACAGCGGCATCCAGACCGGACTGGTCTGGATTGTTGTCACGAATGACGCGTCATCTACGAACGTGTCGATTGCCGCGCCTGGTCCGTATTCGGTCACCAACAGGCACACGCTGACCAATCACTGGATTTCCGCCTTCCGCGACATGAATGGCAATGGTGCCTGGGATACATGGGAAGCCTCGGGCAGTTATTCGAATAATCCCCTTTACCTTACAAATGACACGGCTGGAATCGATATAACCATTGTCGATCCCCAGTATAACCTTGTTACGGACGGCAATCCGACACGCGAGGGAGTGCCGGCGCCCGGTTACGGGACAAACCTGTTTACCTCAAGCCAGCAGATCACCAACAGCGTGGCCGAGAGGGTGATAAACGGCGCAACGCAGTACATCTGTACCGGCTGGACCGGCAGCGGCAGCGTGCCCCTGTCCGGGCCAACAACAAATGTCGTTGTTACGATTACAAACGACTCAACCCTCACCTGGAACTGGCAGCCGGAATATTACTACATTACGATTGTGTCCGGCCCGAACGGCTTTGCCGGCGGGACCAGCGGCTGGTACATGGCCGAAACGCAGATCACGAACGTGGTTGCGCCGTCAAACGGTTACCACTTCACAACGTGGACCGGCGACGTGCCGCCGGCCGATGCCACCAACACCACGCTGGTGCTTGCCGTGGACAAGGCCCGTTCGATAACGGCGAATTTCTCAATCAACATGTACAACATTTCTCCCTCGGCCGGGGCGAACGGCTCTATAGCGCCGCCGGGCGTTTTCCAGATGCCGCACGGCTCAACCACGAACCTGGTGATATCACCGGCCCTGCATTACCATGTCCAGGATGTGCTGGTTGACGGCGGCTCAGTTGGGGCAACAAACGGCTGGACATTCGTCAACATAACCAACGACCACACCATCAGCGCCAGTTTTTCCATAGACATGTATTCCATCACGGCGTCCGCCGGGGCCAATGGCTCGATCTCGCCGTCCGGTTTGCTGTCCGTTCCATGGAATACCACGACGAACTATGTCATGACCTCAGACCCGACCTACTACGTGAAAGACGTGCTGGTTGACAGTGTTTCCGTGGGCGCGGTGAGTAATTATGTTTTCAGTAACGTTTCAAGCAACCATTCCATAAGCGTTACCTTTGACGATTTGTACAGTCTTAATGTGATCAGTCCTTACGGTACTGCGGTTCCATCGGGTTCGGCCATGTACAAGTATGGAACCAATGTTGCATGCTGGATGTTTGATTCGCCCGCCTCGAACGGAGCGACGACCCAGTATGTATGCTATGGCTGGACGGGGACCGGCAGTGTGCCGGCTTCCGGGGCCGGGACAAACGTCGATGTCACCGTCACAAACAGTTCCACCCTTTCGTGGAGCTGGGCCACGAATTACTGGCTGAGCACGAATGTGGTGGGGCTCGGAAGTGTCGACGTCACCAACGGCTGGCACAGTGCCGGGTCCAACGTGACCATGACTGCCGCCGCCGGGGAGCACTACCACTTTGTAAACTGGACCGGCTCCGTAACATCCACGAACAATCCGCTGGTGCTTTCGATGACGGCAGCCCGAGCCATGACCGCGAATTTCGCCATAGACACCTACGGCATAACGGCGACAGCCGGGGCGAACGGCTCCATAACGCCCTCCGGGGTTGTGCAGGTTCCATGGGACGGAACGACGAATTTCAGCATTACGGCCGCCGCGTTCCATCATGTCAGCAACGTGGTTGTGGATGCGGTATCCATCGGGGCCACAAACAGTTACACGTTCATGAATGTCACCAACACCCACACGATCAGCGCGGTGTTTGACACCGACAAGTATGATCTCACGGTGAATTCCCTGCGCGGTTCGCCGCTGCCGAACGGCATCAACACTTACGGCTGGTCGACTCCGCTAACCTGCACTGTTGCCGGGTCGCCGGTGACGGCCGGCATGACCCAGTATGTCTGTTCAGGCTGGACCGGTACGGGCAGTGTTCCGGCCAGCGGCAGCGGGACAAATACGTCTTTTGTGTTCACTAACACTTCCAGCCTGACCTGGAACTGGCTGACTTATTACCGGTTGAGTGCGACGGCAGGTTTGAACGGGACCATCACGGCGACCAACGGCTGGTATCTTTCCGGGACGACGACGGTCATAAGCGCCAGGGCGAACACCAACTATCACTTCACCGGCTGGACTGGTGACCTTGTTTCCACGAACAGCCCGCAGGTCCTGACGATGGACCGCGGGTATGCTGTGACCGCGAATTTTGCCATAAACACTTATAACATCATTGCCACTGCCGGTGCGAACGGCAGCATAAGCCCGAGCGGGACTGTTGCAGTGGCGCACGGCAGTTCGAACGTTTTCACGATTACGCCAAATGCCTACTGCTACATAAGCAACGTTGTGGTGGATGGTGTCACGCTTGCGGCCACGAACCGGTACATCTTCACCAACGTCATTGCCCCGCACACCATCAGCGCGGCGTTTGCGTTCAGCAACAATGCGGTTGTTGTCAAGTCGGCCTACGGGTCGCCGAATCCCGGTGTCGGGACGAACCTGTTCAACCGCGGCGACACGATAAACTGCACGATGAATAATTCGACTGTCAATGCCGGGGCGACGCAGTACGTGTGTTCCGGCTGGATCGGGACGGGCAGTGTTCCGGCCAGCGGCAGCGGGACCAGCGCGGTTTTCGCGATCACGAACAATTCCACGCTCACCTGGAAATGGCAGACCAACTACTGGCTGAGCGCCTCTGCCGACACCAACGGTACTGTTGATGTCACCAACGGCTGGTTCTGGTCCGCGACAAATGCCGTGATCACGGCAACCGCGCTGCCGGGCTTCTGGTTTGCCGGCTGGACAGGGGACGTGCCGGGAGCGGATGTAGGCAAAAACCCGCTGACGCTGGCGATGAACAGGCCGCGGGTGATAGTGGCGACCTTTGTGCTCAGTCCTTACTACGTGTCAACTAACGGAGCCAATATCTGGCCTTACACTTCCTGGGGGACGGCGGCCAGGGATATACAGACCGCGGTTAATGTCGCAGGAGAAGGGCGGCTGGTGGTTGTGTCCAACGGAACGTATGTTGTGTCCACTCCCATAGTCATTACCAATGGAACAATCGTCATGAGTGTCAACGGGTCCGGTTCCACAGTTATTGACGGGAACAATTCGACCAGGTGCATTTACATGAACAATTCGAATGCCGCTGTCAGGGGATTTACCATTACAAAGGGATATCGTGGCGGTGAAGGAAACGGCGGCGCGGTGATGATTGACGGCGGCGGCATGCTTTATTCCTGTGCCATCAACAACAGCAGGGCGCTTAACTACGGCGGCGGCGTTTACTGTTACCAGGGTGGAATTGTCAGCAACTGCACGTTTGCCGCCAACTCTTCGGACTACGGCGGCGCGATCCAGATCGAGGGTTCGGGTGCTGCGTACAACTGCACCATGAGCGGCAATGCGGCTTACTACGGCGGCGCGGTGCGGCTGCGGTACGGCGGTGTTGTGACCAACTGCACAATCCAGAACAACCTGGCATACCTGAGCGGCGGCGGCGTCCAGATTGTCGGTTCCGGCCTGGTTTACGCGTGCACGATCAGCGCAAACACGGCGAGCAACTATGCCGGCGGAGTTTACTGTTACCAGGGCGGCTCGGTGAGCAACTCGAGGGTGAGCAACAACAAGTCACTTTACGGGGGCGGCGTGCAGTGTGATGACGACGGTTACCTGTATGGTTCCAGCCTCAATGGCAATTCTGCCACCTATGGCGGAGGGTTGCGTCTTAAGGGCGGCGGTCTTGCCTGGAACTGCCTCATCAAGAGCAATACCGCGGCGGTTGCCGGCGGCGGTGTTGAGCACGTTGGCGGCGGCACATTGCGCAACTGCATAGTGAGTGTCAACCTTGCAACCAACAGCGGAGGCGGCGTTTACTGTTACCAGGGCGGCAAGGTGGAAAGCTGCGTGATAAGCCGTAATACCGCGACGAACGCGGGCGGACTCTATGCCGAATCCGGCGGGACGATCATGAACACGATTATCTACTCCAACAGTGCTGTCAGCGGAACCAATTATGCAAACAGCGGACCGGGCATCACGTATTCCTACAGCTGTACCCAGCCGCTTGTGGCCGGTGCTGGCAACATCAGTTCAGACCCGGTGTTTCTCGGTGCCATGTCAGGTGATTTCCATTTCAACGTTGGATCGCCGTGTGTGGACCGTGGAACCAGCCAGTCGTGGATGGCCGGGGCGGTTGATCTTGATGGCAGTACGAGGCTTGCCGGCTTTGCGGTTGACATGGGCGTGTACGAGTCGGTTGATTCCGACGGTGACGGTTTGCCGGATATTGATGAAACCGGTGTCTATGGAACTGACCCGGGTAATCCCGACACGGATGGCGACAGGATGCTTGACGGCGCCGAGGTGATTGCCGGGACAAGTCCCACCGTTGCAGGTGATGTATTCAGGGTGGCAGAATCCGTTCTTCCCGCGGGCGGCGGGCTGGTGATATCGTGGCAGAGTTATTCCGGGCGGTTATACACCCTGCTCAAGACCCGTGATCTTGTTCTTCTCCCGTGGACAGAGGTCAGTGGTTTCGTTGACGTGCCCGGCACCGGTTCCGTCATGAGCTGGACCAACAGTGTCCTCACCGATACCCGCGACTTCTATAAAGTCAGGGTGCGGCTGGGGCCGTAAACTGTGGGCTGTGGACTGTGGGCTGGCTTTGAGAATTACGAATTAGAAATTAAGAATTACGAATGACCCAGAGAAGGATGAAGGCTGAGACCTGAAAGGGTAGGAGGGGTTACAAAAGTTACAAGAGTTACAGGTTACAGGAGTGAGAGAGGATTGAGGCGGTGGAAAAGAAGGCGGTGATTGAGAAATTTGAAGATATTGTGGCATGGCAGGTGGGGCGTGAGATTGCAAACGCGATTTATGAACTTACAAGAGACGTATCAATCAGGAAAGACCGTGGTTTTGTTGACCAGATAAGACGCGCGTCTGTTTCCGTAATGAACAATATTGCGGAGGGATACGAGCGCGGCAGTAATAAGGATTTTGCAAAGTTTCTTTTTGTTGCGCGCGGTTCTGTAGGCGAAGTTCGAAGCATGTTGTATGTTGCCGTGGATCAGGGTTATATTGATCAGAAGATATTCCATGACTTGTCGGAAAAGTGCAGAAAATGTGCTCGAATGATATGGGGGCTGATCAAGAGCCTGAAGCAAAATCCAGATTGGACGGAAAATGAGTTCTGACCCTGTAACCATTGTAACTCTTGTAACCCCTGTAACCATTGTAACTCTTGTAACCTCTGTAACCTGTAACTCTTGTAACTTATTCTCATGAGCGACACGATCATATCAGTGGAGCGAATCTCCAAGCGCTACAAGCTCGACAAGGAATTGATAGGGGAGCATTTACCACGGAGTCACGGAGACCGAGCAGACGCGATGAAGGAATTGAGATTTCCGTCTTTTCGATGTTGCTGCGCAACAGTCTAAAACCCGGAAACGAGTTTAGCAGAAAGAGAAGAACGCTGATAGGTAGAAAGACAGGAAGAAATCGGAGTGGAGAAAAGGATATGTAACCACAGATGAACACAGATAAATAAGGAGTACGATGTTCTTATTACCGCGTTGCGCGGGATAGAGAATATCTTCTTTTATCGGTGTTAACCTGTCCAGCGTTTCGCGGGATCCTGGGAATCGAGCGCGGGGGCGCGCGGGTGGTTGCCTTGTTTCTGTAGGGGAGAAAGGGAGAAGAAAGAGCATTATTAACCACGGATGAACACAGATAGACACGGATGACAAGGAGGATGGTTTGTTCTTACTTAAGTTCTTAAGGTATCAGTGTTTATCTGTGTTAATCTGTGGTTACATGTTTATCTTATGAGTTCGGATGTTATAATTTCTGTTGAAAAGCTTTCCAAGCGCTACCAGCTCGGCGAGATCGGGAAGGAACGGCAGGTAAAGAAGCTCAGCCGGATCTGAAAGAAGGAAAGAATAAAATATGCATAATAGCTTGAAGAAATTGTTGAAAGCGGCATTTCCCCGGCAGTATGAGCAGCTCATGGAGAGCTTTCTTCAAAGAAAAAGGCTTCGGCTGAGAAGGGAGGAATATAATGATTGCAAACTCCCCGAACGGGCATGTCATCTGCGCGGCTTGTTCATAGGCCATGAAGGGGGCGTCTACCCATGTTGTTTAATTTGGGGTGACCCCAGAATGAGGATAGGACATGTTAAGGATCCGGATATTTACGATAAGATAGCGGCCTTTCAGGAACAATGTCATTGCGGAGCATACAAGTTACGGAAGGGTTTGCCAGGCGAGAAGGCGGTGTATGAACTGTTGAATATCGAAGTCTCCCTGGCCTGTCAGGGTAAGTGTGCCATGTGTTGCGTGGGGGCGCCCGACTGGCAAGGTGAATACAATTATTACGGCGAAGTAACAAAGTTCCTGGAGCACATTAAACCTGAAAGGATACGGCTACAGGGAGGCGAAGTACTTATTCAGAAGAAATGTTTAGAATGGCTATATCAACTCAAAAGCTGGTCCAAGGCAGAATTATCTCTCGTAACAAACGGCAATGTCGGCTTGGACATGATTGATACTGTTGAGGATTTGTTTAAAGAGTTGATCGTTTCCGTATTTGGCTTTGAGCCGGAAACATACCGGAAGATAACGGGAATGGATGTGCGCAGGACAATAATGTTTTGTGAGGAGCTTGAGAAAAGGGGGAAAGTCCGGGTCTATCCAAAGTATCTGATAACCCCGATATGCCTGCATGAGACGGCTTTGTTTCTTGACTGGGCAATCAGGACGGGATTCAAAATGACATTCCTGGCTGAAGCCGATATTCTTCCTTATCTCAATATGAAAACGCCGGATCAATTCTGGCAAAAGATCATTGACAGGACTGGGCATGATATCCAAGCAATATTGATTAAGCGTCAAGTCGAAATGCATGAGAAGCGACTTGTTGTTGATTGCGAGAGAGAAGTCGCGAGGCTTTTCGGGATCACGGATGATTTTTTAAGAGAAAACGGATTGGAATCATCGGTTGTAAGATCGGAGCGAGGGATGTCAGTTATTAATTTGCCTGGTTGATGGATGCGAGTTTCGCGTTTCGCGACATCAGTGTTTATCTGTGTTAATCAGTGGTTACATGTTTATCTTATGAGTTCGGATGTTATAATTTCTGTTGAAAAGCTTTCCAAGCGCTACCAGCTCGGCGAGATCGGGCCAAGGTCCCTGCGTGAGGCGGCTGAGCGTCTCTGGCACAGGGTGCGGGGGCGGGATCCGGCTTCGGAAATGGGGAAAGTCGGGGCGACCACGCCAAACGCGTGGCAAGCTGTGGGCGGTAGACTGTCGACTGTAGACGTTAAAGGACCACAGCCAACAGTCCACAGTCTACAATCCACAGACCGCAGCTCACAGCCCACAGACAACAGCCTACAGTCCACAGATCTATGGGCTTTGAAGGATGTCAGCTTCGAGGTCAAGCGCGGTGAGGTATTGGGGATAATCGGGCGGAATGGCGCGGGTAAGAGCACGCTGCTCAAGATTTTATCAAAAATAACCGAACCTACGAGTGGTCGGGTTGTGATGAGGGGGCGGGTCGGGAGTTTGCTGGAGGTCGGGACGGGGTTTCATCCTGAACTCACCGGCCGGGAGAATATATTTCTTAATGGCGCCATACTTGGAATGCGCAAGAAGGAGATAGAGCACAAGTTTGACGAGATAGTTGCCTTTTCCGAAGTTGAGAAGTTCATTGATACGCCGGTCAAGCGGTACTCTTCCGGAATGTATGTCCGCCTGGCCTTTGCCGTGGCCGCCCATCTTGATCCCGAGATACTTGTTGTTGACGAAGTCCTCGCCGTCGGCGACGCCGCCTTCCAGAAGAAATGCCTCGGCAAGATGGGCGAAGTTGCCCACCAGGGAAGGACTGTATTGTTTGTCAGCCATAACATGGGCATGATCAATTCATTGTGTCGCAGTGCTCTTTTGCTCGAGCGCGGAAGATTGGAGCTTTGTGGAAGTGTTTCAAAGGCGATCAGTACATATTATTCAGGCACACACCAGTCAGCATTTCACGTTGACTACAGGCAGAATGAGAAAACTATCGGTGATGAATTTGCTACCCTCCTGGAGGGATATATTGAGAATAAAGCTGGGGAAAAGACCGGGGATATCGACATCCGGTCCGGATTTAAAGTGACAATGATATACCAGTTGCATAAACATACATCCGGTCCGCCATTCCCCAATTTCCATATCTTTAACAGCCAGGGGATATGTGTGTTTGTTACGGGGGCTGATAAGACGTCAGATATGTCTCCGGGAATATTCTCGGCAACATGTTCGATTCCTGCCGATTTGATGAATAACGATACATATTCCATTGGCCTTGCCTTGACTTTCTCTCATGCAGGGATACATGTGAGCTTCTTCGAGCAGAATGCGCTGACAGTTACCATACGTGATCCTATTGACGAGACTCTTGATACAGATAGAAACGGCTATGCGGGGGCTATTCCCGGTACAGTCCGTCCTAAACTGAACTGGCAAATAAAGAGGTTAACATGAAATGTGTCATACTATGCGGTGGTATTGGAACAAGGTTGCGTGAAGAGACTGAATACAGGCCCAAGCCGATGGTCAATATAGGGCCAAGACCAATTCTCTGGCACATCATGAAGCTTTATGCAAAGTACGGACATACGGAGTTCATCCTACCGCTGGGGTACAAGGGCGATATGATCAAGGATTATTTCCGTAATTATGAAATGATGAATGCCGATGTAACCATTGAGCTGGGCAAGCCGGATGCGGTTTCTCTTCACCAGAGTCACGATGAGGCCGGGTGGAAGATTACACTGGCAGATACGGGGGAGAATACCCTCAAGGGTGCGCGGATTAAGAGAGTTCAGAAATATGTTGGTAAAGAAACATTTCTTTTAACCTATGGTGATGGAGTGGCGGACATCAACCTGGATAAACTGATTGCATTCCACCGTTCCCACGGAAGGATTGCCACTGTTACGGGTATTAATCCCCGGGCCCTGTTCGGGGAACTGCAGGTTCAGGGCAGTAGCGTGACGTCGTTCAGGGAGAAGCCTCAGACCTCTGAGAGCGGATTGATAAGTGGTGGCTTCTTTGTTTTCGAAAAAAAGGTGTTTGATTATCTGAAAGAAGAAGATTCCTGTGACCTGGAATATGGGGCGCTGGATCGTCTTGCAAGCGATGGCCAGCTGATGGTTTACCGGCATGACGGGTTCTGGTATTGCATGGATACATTGCGGGATGTGGAAGCGCTGAACAAGATGTGGAATGAGGGACAAGCACCATGGAAGATATGGTGAGGAAGAGTGAACCCAATATTGAATAATGAATGCTGAACTCCCAATTTCGAAGGAGCGGAGAGAGAAGACTGTTCTTCACCACTAAGGAAGAACAAGTAAGCACTAAGTTAAGAAATGAGATCTTAACTTGGGATTTACCTGGGGAACTTAAGTGATGGGAATCACGGGTGGTTAAATATCTTTGTATTATGAATAACCTTGTAAACAGCAAATTCTGGAAGGGGAAGAGGGTGTTTCTCACCGGGCACACCGGGTTCAAGGGTGGTTGGCTTGCCCTGTGGCTTCAGAACATGGGGGCAGAGGTGCATGGTTATGCCCTTAATCCTCCGACAGACCCTAATCTGTTCAACGTTGCCAGGGTCGGAGCAGGCCTGTCTGGCAGTACCATTGCAGACATACGTGATGCTTCTGTGCTGACTGGTGCAATGCAGAAAGCTTGTCCGGAAATTGTCATCCACATGGCTGCACAGCCGCTTGTACGTTATTCCTATGCCGAACCGGTGGAGACTTATGCTGTCAATGTCATCGGCACGGTTAATGTACTGGAAGCAGTCCGCGCAACCCAGGGAGTCCGTGCTGTTGTTGTTGTCACCACGGACAAGTGCTATGAAAACCCCGAGCGGGAGTTGGCCTTCCGGGAGAACGAACCGCTGGGCGGCTATGATCCCTATTCCAGCAGTAAGGCCTGCGTGGAGATTCTAACAAGTGCATGGCGCCGTTCATTTCTGGAAACGAAGCTAGTGGCTGTTGCAACTGCCCGTTCGGGCAATGTGATTGGCGGAGGCGACTGGGCGGCCGACAGGCTTGTTCCTGATTTCCTGCGGGCGCTTGATAGAGGTGAGGTATTGCATATCCGTTCGCCCGGGGCAATCCGTCCCTGGCAGCACGTGCTTGAACCTCTTTCCGGCTACCTGCGGCTGGCCGAGTGTCTTTTCAGTGAAGGGTGTACTTTTGCGGAAGGCTGGAACTTTGGTCCGGTAGGTGAAGATGCCAGATCTGTCCGCTGGATTATCGAACGGCTTGTGGCGGCATCTGCGGGTGTAAAGTGGGAATGCGAGAAGGAGCAGCAGCCTCACGAAGCTGGTTGCCTCAAACTGGATATCAGCAAGGCCAGGGCCCGTTTGGGCTGGAGTCCGCGTTGGCGGCTGGAGACAGCTCTTGATAAGACACTCGAATGGCACAATGCCTGGCGGAAGGGCAAGGATATGAAAGCCTTTTCTCTTGGGCAGATTGAAGAGTATTTTACAACGAAGGCAGAAGCTGAAAGTTACAGATAGTTAAAGAGGTTACAAGGGTTACAGGAGTTACAAATGTTACAGGATTTATACTTGTAACTCGCGTCTAGCGCTCGTGTAACCCGGGTGCTTAGCCTTGTAACTTGTAACAAGAAGAATATGTAACCACAGATGAACGCAGATGGACACAGTAGGAGATGTTAGTTATGGGTAAGGATGCAGCAATTGGAGATAAGGCCAGGCGCTTTGAGTTTACTCCGACTCCGCTGGCCGGGCTCGTGGTGATTCATCGCCGGCCCATTGAGGATGATCGCGGGTCATTCTGCCGGTTTTTCTGCTCAGATGAATTTCGGGAAGCCGGGCTCAAGAAGCCTATTGTGCAGGTAAATCATACAGTTACCCGCAAGAAAGGGGCAGTACGCGGTCTGCATTTTCAGTATCCGCCGCATGCAGAGACAAAGATTATCAGCTGTCTTAAAGGCGAGGTATTTGACGTAGCGGTTGATATTCGGAAAGGTTCTCCGACGTTTCTCCGCTGGCACAGCGAGGTGCTATCTGCGGACAATCACAACAGCCTTCTGGTTCCTGAAGGCTTTGCGCATGGTTTCCAGGCGCTTACCGGTGAATGTGAATTGCTTTATCTTCATACGGAATCGTACCATCCTGAAGTCGAAGGTGCTCTCAATGTTGCCGATCCGGCGCTTGGAATCACCTGGCCGCTGGCTCTAACGGATATATCAGGCAGGGATTGCTCCCATCCTTATATCGATTCAAAGTTTCCCGGTATCATTTTATGAAGTGCCGTCATTGTAGAGCTGACCTGGCCTTGCCGTTTGTAGATCTCGGCTGTGCACCGCTTTCGAATGCCTACCTGACAAAAGAGGCACTAGGCCTTCCTGAAAAAAGGTTTCCATTGCGGGTACTGGTGTGCACCGGGTGCTGGCTGGTTCAGACTGAAGACTTTGCGGGTCGTGAAGAAATTTTCAATTCTGAATATGCATATTTCAGCGGTTATTCATCCAGCTGGCTTATGCACTGTGAGCGGTATGTTGCCGGGATGGTAGAGAGATTCAAGTTGAATGCTGACAGTCACGTGGTTGAAGTGGCGGCAAATGACGGATATCTGCTGCAGTACTTCAATGCAAGAGGCATTCCCTGTCTTGGGATAGAGCCGACTGCCAGTACAGCGGCCGCCGCGCGAGGTAAAGGAATCGCCATTGTCGAAGATTTCTTTGGGACACGACTAGCCAGAGAATTAGCTGGGCGAGGCCAACAGGCGGATCTGAATGGCACTAACTTAAGGCGGGGCTTCAATGAAACCAGCACTTCGCTTAAAGAGATCCCCTCCTCGGAGGGGTCCGCGAAGCGGGGGGTGGGTCTGACAGAGAATAGTCTTAAGTTCGCGCCATTCGAGGCTGACCTCATGGTTGCCAACAACGTCCTCGCTCACGTTCCTGACATTAATGACTTTGTTTCCGGCATTACCATATTGCTCAAGCCTCACGGGGTAGCCACGTTTGAGTTTCCGCATCTCATGCGCCTCGTGGAAGAGAGCCAGTTTGACACCATTTATCATGAGCATTTCTCTTATCTTTCGTTCCATACGGTAAAAAGAATCTTCGAACAAAGCGGGCTCAATATTTTTGACGTTGAAGAACTGTCCACGCATGGTGGCAGTCTTCGTGTTTTCGCGCAGAGAAGCGATAACGGGGTTCAAGCTGTGACAACCCGTGTTGCCGAACTGTTGAAGCGTGAAGCAGATGCAGGAATGATGACAGCCGGATATTATGCTGGTTTCCAAGCAAAAGCTGACAAGGTAAAGAACGATCTGCTTGCTTTTCTTCTTGAAGCCCGGCGAGGGGCAAAGAAAGTTGCTGCCTATGGCGCGGCGGCCAAGGGTAACACATTGCTTAACTATGCAGGTGTGAGGTCGGATCTGTTGCCTTATGTTGTGGATCGTAATCCCGCAAAACAGGGCAAATACCTTCCGGGCAGTCACATTCCAATTGTTGATGAATCGCGTATCCTTGAATTTCGGCCAGACTATGTTATAATTTTGCCGTGGAATATACACGATGAGGTTATGAAACAGCTGTCATACATTCGGGACTGGGGTGGGAAGTTTGTAAAGGCGGTACCGGAGCTGGATGTGCTTGATTGAAGAGAGGGTGATCAGAAGAGAAGATTCATTTACCACCAAGGAAGAACAAGAAAGCACTAAGGGAAGAAAAGAAATTCTTCCCTTGGGATTTACTTTGGGCACTTTAGCGTGGGGACACGCGGGTGGTGAGAAGAATGGATTTCGGCGCTAGGGCTGCGAAGGTAAGACTGTGGAGCTGAAATGACTGTAAGGAAAATAGCACTTACCGGTGCCAGCGGATTTATAGGGAGGCATGTTCTGAAAGAACTTGCCAGTCATCCCGTGGAAATTACCGCTGTGACGCGTGACGCCGTAAAATTGTCTAATTCTGGAAAGAGTGTTAAAGTAGTAGAACTCGACATTAGTCATCCGGGCGCAGACGACTATGACCGGCTTAACAGACCTGATGTGATTATTCACCTGGCATGGAATGGTCTGCCAAACTACAATTCGCTGCACCATTTCGAGACGGAACTGCCGCGGCAGTATCTCTTTTTGAAAGGACTTATCAATGCCGGTTTACCTGCCTTGATGGTGGCTGGGACATGCTTCGAATACGGAATGCAGTCGGGGGTACTATCGGAAGAATTGCCGGCTCTGCCGGTTAATCCTTACGGCCTTGCCAAGGATGCATTGAGACGACAGCTTGAATTTCTTCGAGGCAAGAATTCCTTTGGCCTCACATGGGCTCGGCTTTTCTACATGTACGGCGAGGGTCAGTCCAGTGCATCACTTTATTCAAAATTAAGAGAAGCTGTATTGCATGGTGATAAGGTTTTCAATATGTCTGGAGGCAAACAACTGCGCGACTACCTGTCTGTTACGGAGGTAGCGGAAATAATTGTAAGGCTTGCTATGAGGCGTTGCGATGCTGGCATTATCAATGTCTGTTCAGGGAAGCCCGTCTCGGTCCGTGCTTTGGTGGAGAATTGGGTGCGAGCAAATAGTTGGAAGATTGAACTGAATTTTGGTCATTATCCTTATCCTGATTATGAGCCGATGGAATTCTGGGGCGACCGCAGGAAGTTAGATCGTTGTCTGGGGATACGATGAAAGCAAAAATAAAGCCTCGGATCGATTTGGAAAATAGGACCAAGCTGGAAACAGTAATTCCTTTAAGGGTTCCTTTTATCATCAACGTTGATCCGTCGGACATGTGTAATTTCCAGTGCAAATTCTGTCCTACCGGCTGCAGGAAACTGATGAAAGAGACTCCCGGCAGAAGCCATGGGAATATGGATTTCGAGCTATACAGGAAGATTATCGATAATATCTGCGAATTTGAGAGACCTATTAAGGTTTTGCGGCTGTACAAGGATGGTGAACCACTTCTTAACCCCCGGTTGACAGAGATGGTTGCCTATGCAAAAGGCAAAGAATGTTCTGAAAGGATAGATACAACAACTAATGCTGTTCTGTTGAACCCTCGACTAAATAATGAACTTATTGCTGCAGGGCTTGACAGAATAAATATTTCCGTCGAAGGTGTTAATGTCAGGCAATATATGGAATTCTCTAAGTACAAGATAGATTTTCAACAGTTTGTCGCGAATATCCGACATTTGTATGAGAACAAGAAACAATGTGAGATCATAGTCAAAATTAATGGAGATATGCTTTCAGACGACAACAAGAATCGATTTTATGAGATATTCGGTGATATTGCTGATGGAGTATATATTGAGCACGTCATGGCCTGCTGGCCTGAATTCAATTTTAAAGGTGTTAAAGTCAATCAGGAATACGGTATTTACGGTCAGGAGATCAAGGAGGTTATGGTTTGTCCGTATGTGTTCTATTCCTTCTCCATAAATTCTGACGGCACTGCAAGCACCTGTTTTCTTGACTGGGCCAGAAAACTCATCATAGGCGACGCAAGAACGCAAAAGGTTAGAGATATATGGAACGGGGAAAACCTAAGGAAGTTTCAAGAACTGTTTCTTAGGCGAGAACGGAAAGCGCATCCCGTGTGTGGTAATTGCGGACAGATGTCGCACGGACAGCCGGATGATATTGATAAATTCGCAAAGGCATTGTTGGAAAGGATGAGAAAGTGAAAAATAAGGGGCTTCTCGCATGCCCAGTTTGCGGTTTTCCGGGTGCTTTCAATATGCTTGAGCTTAGCTGTGGTAATTTTGACAACTCCACACTGTATCAGACGGTCAAAATAAATACCTGCAAACAGTGCGGTCACGTGTATAACAGATTGTTACCTGATGAAGTCGTTGGCCTGCTGAAGTATTATGATCAAGAATATGCTCCTGCTAACCTCGGGTCAACCGATAAGATTGGCGATAGACCGGGAAGTGTCAACCGAAACACGCTACGGCGATACGAGCAGTTGTATGCCGTCTTGTTAAAGCACATAAATAAGGATGTCAGGGTTTTGGACATTGGTTGCGCCATGGGCGGTTTTCTGGATTATTTGTCTGAAAAGGGAATAAAAAGTTTGTCAGGACTTGATCCGATCAGCAAATATGTCGATTATGCAAAGCAGAAGACCGGTTACACTATTAAGCATGGCAGCGCTGAAGCAATTCCCTTTGAAGATAACAGTTTTGACCTTCTGATCATGGATCAGGTCTTGGAGCATCTAGTAGACCCCAGAAAGGCTTTTCGGGAGGCAAGAAGAGTGTTGGTCGAAGGAGGTTTACTTTGTGTAGGAGTTCCCGATGCTGCTCGATACGACAAGTCGTATTTCTTTGATTTCTTCTGGTTTCTGATGAGAGAGCATATTCAGCATTTTGATGCTGAACATTTGAAGCTTCTTGCTGAAAGCGAGGGGTTTGAGTCTGTCGGTTTTAGTAGAAGCGAGTTGCCAATGATGAGTTCCGCAATGATTCTGCCCAATCTTACGGGAGTCTTTCGTGTGACTGGCAGGAAGCAAGAATTAAGACCCACGAATGAATGTTTTGGGTTGGAAAAGGAAATAGGGTTGTATGCGGAACATGAATTGGATCGTTTGAAGAAGAGGAGATTAACCATACAACGGCTAGCGAAAACCAAGCAACCGGTATATGCCTGGGGTATAGGGAGGGAGTTTTTGTATCTGTATGAAGCGGCTGGGTTGAAGAAATGCACCTTGGCTGGCCTGATTGATGCGAGTCAGTATAAACAGAATAATTGTGTATTGGACGGGAGAAATATCACGGATTGTTCAATTTTACGTAAAGCAACTGTGGATGCGGTACTATTGATAACAGCGATTGCGTATAAAGAGCTAATCAAGAAGACGATTGAAGATCTTGGTTGTCGCGTCAGAGTATTGATGCTGTAAGTAGATTGTGTGGAGTAAATAATATGCAGCAACCATCTAGAAACATCTTATTTGTCATCCCTAACTATTCGCATGCGGTGCTGGACAAATTCTCGTTACCAACCAAAGTTGTTCCTTTTGGTGTATTAAGCATTCATTTGGTCTGTGGCGTCGGAGCGTGGCAACTAAATATCTGTATTAACTAGCAAGCAAGAGGCTTAATTTAACACGAAGCGATAGGACGCAATGTCTAAAAAGATTCTGTTTATTGTTCCTCCCTATTTTGATCCGCAAGAGCTTCTGAGCCCAGCAAGGAGTTCAGCTCTTCCGGTGTTTACCATTCCATATGGCATTCTTTCTTTAGATTCCTATCTCAAGGCAAATTCAACAAAGGAAGTCAGTACTGAACTGCTGGATTTGAACGTTGAGGCGTACAACGTTGTTCGAAAGAATCCTCATGTAAGAGATATTAATCACATACTTATGACAATCGTTTCAAAAAGATTGGAGAATGCGGTAGATGTTGTAGGGATATCGGCGTTATTCGATAATAGTTACGAATATTTAGGATTGCTAACCAGCACAATAAAACAAACAAGCGCACCTCCATTGTGCGTTGTTGGCGGGGGGCTTGCTTCAAATCTGTATGGAACAATACTAAACGATTTTCCGTTAATAGATGGAGTGTGTTTTGCAGAGGGCGAAATCCCCCTGCTTCAATTGATCGAATCGGACGATCTTTTCAGGGTTTTAAATGAACATCGCTCTTGGATGACGCGAAAAGCTTTGGTGGAAGGCAAAGTTCCGAAGCCAACATATGTCGAAGAACTCGATGATATTCCTATGTTTGACTACAAGCTTATTGATTTAAATAACTATAACGGAAGATCTCTAGATAAACGGTATTGTAATAACACCGATAAGAGAGAGTTAACCATTCATACGTCAAGAGGGTGCCCATTTAAATGTGTTTTTTGTGCCAATGCTTCTATCCACGGGAAGAAGATAAGATATATGAGTGAACAACGGGTTGTTTCCGAAGTAGATCATATGATTAAGAAATTTGGTATGAATGTGTTGTTAATAGAAGATGACCATTTCTTTTCTGACAAGAAAAGAGCAGTTCAAATCTTGCATGAATTTGCAAAAAGAAATATCAGGATTGAATTTCCTAACGGAATTGCCGTGCATGCGGTTGACGAGGAAGTAGGCAGATTGTTAAAAGAAGCAGGAGTTACAACTGTTCAATTGGCGGTTGAGTCTTGTTCCGATTACGTTTTGAAAGATATTATTAACAAGCCGCACGCTGTGGCTCAGGTTCGAACAGCAAGGGAAATATTACAACGATGCGGTATTCTTGTACATGCCTTTATTGTATTAGGATTGCCGGGCGAAATGGATAAGCACAGAAAAGAATCATTGGAAATAATAAAAGAAATAGGATTTGATTGGGTATATTTTTTTATTGCCGTGCCCCTTGTGGGGAGCAGGTTATATAAAATATGCGTGGATAATGATTATCTTGTTGAGAGAGATTTCAAGAACCATGTTGTTTCAAAAGGTTCTATTAAAGCTCCTGGGGTAGATCCCGTTGAGATACAAAGAACTGCCTATATCATGAATCTGGATGTCAATTTTGTCAATAACAGCAATGTAAGATCAGGGTTACTGGACAGAGCGCTTCCTTATTTTACTCACATTGCCGCCAAATATCCTGGCCATGCGTTTGCGCAGTATGTTCTTGCTTCTATATATAAGAGAAAGAAGGAAGAAGCTTTAGCAGAAAAGCATTATAATACATTTGTTGATATTATTAATCATGATAATGAGTGGAAGTCATACTCGCGTCAATTTGGTCTTGTTGGGTGGTAAATGAGAGAAACAAAGATTAAAATCTTGCACATTACGCCCCATCTAGGCGGTGGTGTTGGCAGAGTTCTTCTTAATTATCTTGGACATATGAAGAACGGTCTATCTCTTGTTAATGCCGTCAGCTGTCTTGACTATGCAAATGAGCAAGCATTGGATCGGGCTGGTAAAATCGGGCTTGTTTTGAACGACAGAATGTCTGGCAAGAAAAATCAATTGCTCGAAATGATTTCCAAGGCGGATATCGTGCTAATCCACTGGTGGAACCACCCTCTGCTCTACGATTTCCTTGTGCGGACACCATTGCCGCCTTGCCGCGTTGTCATGTGGAGCCATATATCGGGTTTTCATCCGCCATCAGTTTTCACTGAGAAGATTCTAAGATATCCTGACCTTTTTGTATTTACTACCCCCGTCAGCTATGAAGCGAAGGATGTCCAGAAACTTCCGGCCCAAATTAAGAACAAATTACGGGTGGTGTGGGCGACAGGGGGAATTGAACATGTAAAAGATGTGAGGCCAAAGGAGCATAATGGTTTCAACGTGGGGTATATTGGTACGGTTGATTACTGTAAGTTGCATCCTGAGTTCCTGGAAATGTGTTCGAAAGTAGCGATTCCTGATGTGAAGTTTGTTGTCTGTGGAGGACCTAAGGAAAAAGAGATAAAGCAGGAAGCTGAAATTCTCGGTATTGGAGAAGAGTTTAGTTTTGTTGGGCAGGTCGGCGATATTACGCAGTATCTCTCAATATTTGATGTTTTCGGGTATCCGCTCGCGCCGTATCATTATGGCACCTGCGATCAAGTCCTTGCCGAAAGCATGGCATGTGGTGTCGTACCGGTAGTGTTCTCCAATCGTATGGAAACTCAGATGGTCAAGGACGGGGTGACCGGGCTGGTAGTTAACAATAAAGAAGAATATGTTAATGCCATAAAACAGTTATACCTTAATAAGGAATTGAAGGCACGGCTGTCTGCAAATGCAAGAGAATATTCGCGCAAGGTGTTCTCGATTGAAGTGATGAAGAACGAATGGGGGAGAGTATTTGAAGAGATGCTGATGTTCCCTAAGACTTCAAAGAGATGGGAGATTGTCAGGTCAAATAAGGCGATTACTGCCAGTGATGTCTTTCTGGACTCACTTGGGGAATATGGCAAGGATTTTGCCTCGTATTGTGGCGCGGCAAATATGCGAGAGAAAGAGACAAGCGCAAGAACACTAGCCAAACTTGCTAAATCACCTGTCTGGCAGGCTCAAACAAGAGGTACGGTGCATCACTATCATGAGTTCTTTCCGGAAGATGAGAGGCTTGCGGTGTGGAGCAGATTGATGAAAGAATATGAAACAAGTAAGAAGACAGAACCAACATGAATGAAAATCCATTAGAACAATTTAGAGCGGAAGCAATCAAACGCGTAGAATCATATCCAAACAACAAGCCTCTTCAAGAAGCATCCCGCGAGTTTCTTCTGCAACTTGTTAAAGCGCAGTATTTCTATAATTTCTCCTGGCTTGGTGTTCCGATAATTCAGATACCACAGGATCTTCAGGCCTTACAGGAGATAATATGGAAGACTAAGCCCGACCTGATAATTGAAACAGGTATCGCCTATGGAGGCTCCCTGGTCTTCAGTGCATCCATGTTGGCTATTCTTGAGGCCTGTGGGCAGATTGATAAGGGGGCGGTGGTAGGTATCGATATTGAGATACGTAAGCACAATAAAGAGGCCATCCTTGCTCATCCGCTAAGCAGGAAAATAACCATGATAGAGGGGTCGAGCATTGATGAAAAGATTGTTGCTCAGGTTAGGGCGTTTGCACAGAAGAAGAAAACAGTGATGGTCTGCTTGGATAGTAACCACACACATGCACATGTTCTCGCGGAACTTGAGGCCTATGCCCCATTGGTGAGCGTTGGCAGTTATTGTATGGTTGGCGATACAGGCATTGAGGATTTGCCCGAGGGAATGATTTCAGATCGCCCATGGGGCAAAGGGAATAACCCCAAGACTGCGGTGCGGGAATATCTCAAGACACATTCCGAGTTTGAGATCGACAAGAACGTTGAACACAAGTTGCTAATTACCGCCGCGCCAGATGGATACTTAAAGCGAGTCAGTTAACGGAGTTAAAGCTGTCGACATGAGTGCTGGGCTGGATGATTTGACAATTGGTATCCCCGTTTACAATGAAGTGCGCTTCATTGGGCAGGCAATAGAAAGTGTCCTCAATCAGGCAGGCCGGATCATCATTGCTGATAATGCCTCAACTGATGGTACCTCTGAACTTTGCAGAACATACGTTGAAAAATATAAGCATATCTCCTATTTCAGGTTCCCAAACAACATGGGGTCAAGGGCTACCGGTACCTATTGCCTGGACAATGCCCAAACTCGCTACTTTATGTGGCTTGGGGCGCATGACTATCTGGGGGAAAATCATTGCTCTGAACTTCTTAGAGCCTTGTGTGAGAATCCCGATGTTGTGCTTGCATTCGGAGACGCCCGCTATGTTGATGAAACTGGGATATTGCTTGGTTCGGCGAATGATGATCTGTCGCTGACCTCGTCGCCAAGCCGGGTGGAACGGATGTGCGAGGTTATTAAAAATCACCATCACGGTTATGCTTTTTATGGGCTCTACCGGACGTCCCAGCTTAGAGATGTCTTTGTCAGGCGTGTCTTTTTTGGACCTGATACTGTTACGCTAATAAAGTTGGCGGGCGTTGGCCGGTTTGCTTTTGTGGAATCGGCTCGCAGTTATATTCGGAAGTTCAACCGTCCGGATTCGTTTCAAGCGTATTTTGAAAGGCTTGGTGGACCTAGGCAAGTTAATTATTCGATTCAAACCTTGAACATCGAAATCCTGAAGGTTTTGATCACTGCGCCATGTCCAAGTTTGCGCGAGAAATTCGTCCTTATTCGAAAAGGCCTGCGAGCATTGAAGATCCGGTCTGGCAGCAAGTGGACGAATCGATACTGGTATGGAGCATTGATAAGGAGCATTCCTGTGGTGGGGCCGATTTGGGCGAAGTGGCGTGCCGTAATTAAGAGAAGAGTTATTACCTCAAAGGACGCTAAGTTAAAGTGAAGAGAGATATATCTCGAAGCATAACATATGCATATCATGAAGAGACCCAAAATTGATGTTTTCTGCCATAAATGGCATTTGAATAAAAGTCCAGCCTTTGACGATATGCTGATTGACCCTTTATCTGGAGTAGTGGACATTGAACGAAGAGCCATAGACGATCCGACGGTGGACTGGCGGTCAGTTGGGGTTGAGACCCCAGCGGTGTTTTGTCAATGTCTGCCGCCAAGGGAAGTGCTTTATGGCTCGCGAAGACGTTTAGTATGGTTACCAATGTGGGATAGCCTCTGGTTCCGTTCTTCTTCCTGGTGGGCGCAGCTTCCAGGTCATTTACGAATAGTTGCTTTTTCTGACGCCATTGCAGAGAAAGCTGTCAATATGGCGGCGACCATCTGCAAGATAAAATACTTCAAGAATCCGGAGAAGTATGCACGAATACATGATAATGCATCTTCAACGCTATTCTACTGGAACCGTACAAATTTGTTTTCTGCATCGTCTTTGTGTGCGATATGCAGGTACGCAGGTGCGAGAAAACTCATTCTTCTTAATGCGCCAGACCCGAATTATGTGCCGTATAATCAGCAAGAGCTGGTTTCTATCTGCAATTGCATCAACGTTGAGTTGCACCAGCAATTCATTAGTAGACCTGAGTATATTCGCATTTCGAGGGAAGCTAATATCTTTCTATCGCCTCGTTTAACAGAGGGTGTCGGGATGGCATTTCTGGAAGCGCTTGCACGTGGAGCGGGCGTTGTAGCTGTTGATAATCCAACGATGAATGAATATATAATGAATGGTGTTAACGGCAGACTAATTTCAAATGGCGATTTTAGATTAAAGAAAAGGACAAAGGTTGCGTTGATGCTTGCGGATATATGCAGAAGCAGCCCAGGATTGAGCTGGAGGGCGGAACGCTTTCTGCTTCGACAGCTTGATCGAGAAAATAAATCATTCAGAGACAGTACTGACTGGAGTTTTCTTGATGGTACGGACTGGGATCGCCTTGGCCGGAATGCAAGAGAATCTCACCAGCAGGGATTTGCGTCATGGACTCGCGACATAGATCGTCTCAGGAGTTTTGTATTGAATTGATAGGAGATAATCCCCTGGACCAATATCACAAATAAGCAGGAGGTGGAGATGAAAGCCCTTGTAACAGGATGTGCGGGCTTTATTGGCTCGCACATGGTAGATCGTCTGATACAGCATGGCGTGACGGTTGTGGGTTTCGATAATTTAAGCCGATCCGGTGCCAGCTTAACGCTGAACTATTTAACAACGAAGCATGCAGGTTGTTTTGTCTTCAGGCATGGTGACGTTAGAAATGTCGAAGGCGTTACGGCGCTTTTCAAGGACCTTGGTCCGTTTGACCTTATAATCCATGAAGCGGGACAAGTAGCCGTGACAACCAGTATTGTAAATCCCCGCACGGATTTTGAGACAAATGCATGGGGGACGTTAAACTTGCTAGACACATACAGAACTTGCAGCCCAGCGGCTACTTTTATCTTTGCTTCCACAAACAAGGTTTATGGAAGCATGGAGAATCTTGGGGTAGTGCTTAATGGGTCCCGGTATGTTTATTCGAAAAACGGGGAAGGTGTCTCCGAAAAACAGCCGCTAGATTTTCATTCTCCTTATGGTTGCTCAAAAGGTTCTGCAGATCAATATGTGCTAGATTTTGGCCGGATTTATGGATTGAGAACATTCGTTTTCCGGCAATCATGCATTTACGGCACCCGCCAGTATGGGATGGAGGATCAGGGATGGGTAGCTTGGTTTATAATAGCTGCGCTATTGGATAAGCCTATTACCGTCTATGGTGATGGCTATCAAAGCAGAGATTTGCTTTGGATTGATGATCTGGTGGACCTGTACATTCGCGTGTTTGAATTAGAATCCTCTACAGAATATAGAGTCTTTAATGTTGGCGGTGGCAATAAGAATGTTCTGTCTTTGATTGAATTGCTGTCCATCCTTCAGGACATGGGGATTCTCAAGAAGACGCCAAAGCACGCCAAGGCTCGCGAAGGTGATCAGAAAACCTTTGTGGCGGATATAAGCCTTGTTAACAAGGTCGTTGGATGGCACCCAACTGTATCTCCGGCTGTCGGTATAGAGAAGCTTGTGCAATGGGCGAAGAATAATGTTCCTGAGCTACGTAAGTTGTGCGACAAGAAATAGCCGATAATACGGGACTTCTCCTTCATACGTGTTTTAGCGTTTATTCTAGCACTTAGAGATAGAGGGTGCAGGTCAGTAGACCGAAAGAGAAGGATGAAGGCTGAGACCACGCGAAACGCGTGGCAAGCCTGAAGATGAGGGATGTTGACTGTTGGCTGTGGACTGTAGACGGCGGACCACGCCAAACGCGTGGCAGGCTGTTGGCTGTGGACCCGTGCTTCGTCAGGCAACTGCGCAGGGCAGGCGAAGGAAACAGAGGCAGGTATTTACCTTTCCTGAATGTCGAATTTCAAAGTGGGGTCCTGAACCCCAGTAACCTATGTACCCCCTGTAACCCAGGCGCTGCGCCATGTAACTTGTAACCCTGGAACCCCCGGTGTTAAGAATCCGAAGAGAAAAGATTGTTTTACCACCAAGGAAGCACAAGTAAGAACTAAGGGAGGAAAGAAGAGTTGAAGAGTGTTTCACAGAAGGTTGCTGACCCTTAGTTACCTTTGTTAGCTTCTGTTAAAGAGTTCTTAAGATCTTTCTCACAGAAGGTTCCGCCCCGGCGGAACCGCGCAGGCGGAAACGAAGGGGAACGATCACGCCAAGAGCGTGACAAGAGGGGAGAGCTTTGGGAATTACGAATTAGAAATTAAGAATTACGAATGCGGGGGAGTTAAGGAGTTTCAACGCAAAGGACGCAAAGAAAACGAAGAAAGTCCGCGAAGCGCAGTAGGCTGTAGACCGAAAGAGAAGGATGAAGGCTGAGACCTGAAACTTGAAATGGGAGAGCGAAGCGAGGCGGGGAAACAATCTTTGTGTTAAGAATCAGGAGAAGAAAGAATATTTCACCACCAAGGAAGAATAAGTAAGAACAAGGAAAGAAAAGAAATTCATAAACCTTGGGTATTGCTTCCGGGCCTTAAGCGCCGGGGGCGCACGGGTGGTAAAGAAGAGATTTTCTCACCACTAAGGAAGAACCCGGCCTTCGTCCCGACCTCTAGGAGAGTCGGGACTACGGCGGGCACAGCAAGTAAGCACTAAGGGGAGTGCGGTTAAGTACCCCGGAACCAGCGTGGTCTATTCCGCTGAAAACAGCGAGGAACTTAAGAAATAGACTAAGGTTCGTGATTACCAGATAATTAAGGCCTGCGTAATATATGTTACAGCCGCAGATTTGCATTGCAAAATTACGGCAGATACCTCGTTATTTTATGTTAATTCATGCATTTATATGTTGATTAAAGTGTCTAATTTGTCTTTTATTGCAACATGAATCGACTTGCCTACAAACGGCTCTGTGAGTGGAAGCATAGAGCGCCGCGAAAACCCTTATTGCTGCAGGGTGCCCGACAGGTTGGAAAGACATGGCTGTTAAAGGAATTCGGACGGAAAGAGTTTCGGAAATACCACTACATCAACTTCGAAAACGCCTCCACCTTTTCCAGCATATTCAAGGGCGGTCTCAAGCCGGCATCAATTATATCGCAGTTGTCGATCTTGCTCAACGAGGATATCTTACCCGGTCAGGACCTGTTGATCTTCGATGAGGTACAGAATTCAAACGAAGCGCTTACAAGCCTGAAATATTTCAGGGAAGAAATGCCTGAACAGGCGTTATGCTGTGCCGGATCGCACGTTGGCCTGATGGTCAGTGAAACATCTTTCCCTGTGGGGCAAGTGGAATTCCTGACGCTTTCTCCCCTCGCATTTGAGGAATTCCTTATTGCCTGCGATGAACGGTCTGCCAGCATTGTTGCAGGCTTCGCCGGTGATACTGCAATCCCGGAAGCCATCCATCGGCACTTGTGGGATCAGCTGAAGATCTACTATGTAACGGGAGGATTGCCGGAAGTGGTTGACCATTACCGTTCCAAAAAGGAAATACTGCCGGCAGCACTGCGTGAAGTTCGCGCAATTCAGAAGGCTCTCATACAAGGGTACCAGAGCGACTTCTCAAAACATGCAGGTAAAATAAACGCAGTTCATATCAACCGTGTGTTCGAAAGCGTACCCGTTCAGATGTCGAAAACGCTTGACGACAGCGTAGCGCGCTATCGTTTCAAGGGCGTAATCCCGAACAAGAACAAATTCGCTCAGCTTGAAGGTCCGATTGACTGGCTGATCAAGTCGGGCCTGGTTATTAAAACCAATCTGGTTGAGAAGCCGGAGTTGCCTTTGAAAGCCTTTTCAAAGGACAATCTGTTCAAGCTCTATCTCTTCGATGTGGGGTTGCTTGGCTGCATGCTGGATCTGCCGATTGAGTCTATCCTGAACCAGGACTATGGAAGTTATAAAGGTTACTATGCAGAGAATTTTGTTGCGCAGGAGTTTATGGCGGCAGGGAAGTATCCATTATATTCCTGGTGCGGGCGTGAATCAGAGATTGAGTTTCTGCTTGTCAAAGGTACTGGCATTATTCCGGTGGAGGTTAAATCAGGGATAAGAGCCAGATCGAAAAGTTTGTCGGCTTATGCTGGAAAGTATGCACCCCCTCTGCGAATTAAGATCACTGCGCGCAACCTCGACCGGCGCAAGTCCGACTATCATAATTTTCCGCTCTACCTTGCCGGTAAGGTCTGAAGGACGAGGGAAACCACGCCGTTAGCGTGGCAGGCTGCGGCCTGGCTTTGAGAATTACGAATGCGGGGGAGAGAAGGATTTCCAACGCAAAGGGCGCAAAGAAAACAAAGAAAGGCCGCGAAGGGCGCCGAAGGAGATATTTTTTCCCTTGGAAATTTACCTTAGGGCACTTACCTGCCAGGCCGTAGTTGTGGGTAGAAAGGGACGAAGGCTGGAGTGCGGGGGCGCACGGGTGGTAAAGAGTCGGAAGAAGAAAGAATATTTTACCACTCTTTATTTCTCCGTGCCTTCGTGACCTCCGTGGTGAATCTTTGCGCTTTTGTGAATGATGTTATAATATCGGTGGAGATGGGGAAGAAGATCAACCACGGAGGCACGGAGGTTAAGCGGAGATCACGCCAAGAGCGTGATGATGAGAGAGAAGCGGAGAGGTTTCCGTTTTTTCGATGTTGCTGAGCAACAGTCGAAAATCCGGAAACAGTTACATTAGACTGAGAAAGAGGAGGCAGAGAAGAGGTGTTGACGGAATGAGCAACCAGCTCATCCCTCTCGTCTGTACAAACTGTCCGGTCAAATCTTATTTGATCGGACCTCTGCTTGTTCGGACTCAGTTCTTGCCACGCCCTGGCGTGGTCTCAGTGGTCTCCGTGGTGAAACTTTTCTTTTAATCGGTGCGGATAAGGATCAACCACGGAGGCACCGAGAGGGAAGCGGAGATCACGCCAAGAGCGTGATGATGAGAGAGAAGCGGAGAGGTTTCCGTTTTTTCGATGTTGCTGAGCAACAGTCAAAAATCCGGAAACAGTTGCATTAGAATGAGAAGGAGGAGGCAGAGAAAATGTTAATTGAGCAAGCCTTGACTGAGCAGATTATCGGAGCCGCGATCGAAGTACACAAGTACTGGGGTCCAGGCTTGTACGAGGAGATTTATGAGAGGAGCATGTGCCGCGAACTGCATCTGCGTAATTTGGCGTTTGAGAGACAAGTGGTCCTGCCGCTGACTTATAAAGGCGAGCGCGTGGGCGATGACTTGAGGTTGGATCTTATTGTGCAAGGCAAGGTAGTCGTTGAACTAAAAGCTGTCAAGGCGCTGGATGTGATTCACGAAGCACAACTGCTGACCTACATGAAACTGACGGGATGTAAGGTTGGGCTTCTGATAAATTTCAACGTTGCAGTGCTGAAGCGTGGGATCAAGCGGATGGTGCTATGAGAAACCAACTCATCTCCCTCGTCTGTACAAACTGTCCGGTCAAATCTTATTTGATCGGACCTCTGCTTGTTGGGACTCAGTTCTTGCCACGCCCTGGCGTGGTCTCAGTGGTCTCCGTGGTGAAACTTTTCTTTTAATCGGTGCGGATAGGGATCAACCACGGAGGCACCGAGAGGGAAGCGGAGATCACGCCAAGAGCGTGATGATGAGAGGGAAGCGGAGAGGTTTCCGTTTTTTCGATGTTGCTGAGCAACAGTCGAAAATCCGGAAACATTGTTAAAGGGAAGAGACAGAGGAGAAGTGTTTCTGTGGACTCCAGTATTTCAACCATTGTGGGAATTTCCTTGGCCGATTATTCGGTAAGGAAATTGACACAATCTCATTTCTTGTTTTCTCTGTGCCTCGGCCTGCCCTGCGTAGCTACTTAAGAGAAGAAGGGTGGTCTCCGTGGTGAAACTTTTCTTTTAATCGGTGCGGATAAGGATCAACCACGGAGGCACCGAGAGGGAAGCGGAGATCACGCCAAGAGCGTGATGATGAGAGAGAAGAGGGGAGGTTTCCGTCTTTTTGACTTTGCTGAGCAACAGTCAAAAACCCGGAAACAGTTATGGCAGGAAGAGGAAGACGAGAAAGAGATTTCTGTGAACTCCAATTCTATAAATTATTGCTCTGCTTCACATACTTTGATATTATAAAAAATATGAACATTTCTCTTTTAAATAAACGATTGAACGTGGCGGTTAAGACCTTGACCGAGATGGGCGCAAAACGAATCATCTTATTCGGAAGTATGGTTGAATCACCAGAGAAAGCCCATGATGTAGATATTGCGGTCGAAGGTATTCCGTTGAACCGAATCCTGGAGGCTGACGTCAAAATCCATGAAGTTCTGCAGACTCCCATAGATTTAATCAGCAGGGAAGAGAGCCCGGTTTTTTTCGATATCGTAAAAGATTATGGCAGGGTGCTCTATGAAAAGGGATAAGCTGAAAAGGGAAATCGTCTGCGAGTTGGATCAATTGAGACGTGTGGCTGAATTGTCTTCTAAGTTGAGCCAGGTGCCGGCTGACAGGAGGGATCCCTGGGATGCCGCCGCTGCCGCAAAATTTGTAGCTGATCTCTTTCTCGGGCTGGAGAACCTTTGTAAACGGAGATATAAACATCTGGATCTCATACCTCCCGGTGGATCGGATCATCATTACAAGATTTTGAATGAGTTCTTGTCTTTACCTGAACTGGGAGGAAGTTTGCCTGAGGAGATGGGGGAGAGACTAAAGAAATATTTAAGTTTCAGACACCGGTTCTTTCATGGCTATGGATATGAAGTTAGCTGGGATATTGTTGAGGAGCCTCTCCGACTCCTTCCTGAGACAGTGCAAATCATCTCGAATATCTGGACGTCGTGGCTGGATACCGCAAAGGATAAGTAGAATCTCCTCGTTTTTCCAATTTCTCTCTTAAGTACGTCCCTGAGTAAGCGTTTAATCATGGTATTGATGATTGTAAATCCATTTACATCTTGCAAGAAGAGAATGAAGGGGGGGGTAAAGGATGAGGGCTGATACCTGAAACTTGAGTAGGAGAATTGAACGCGAAGTCTGCGAAATAGGAGAAGAGTGTTTTGCCACTGACGTAAGGCAGACGGTAAGTCGACGTAAAGAAGACAAGAATTGTTAGCGGTCTTTTCAGCAGAAGACTCTTGAAAATACCGCTAACGTTTATTTTTACAGAGACAATTATATCTGACTTTGCGAGCTTGACGTTATGGACTTAGCGACCTTAGCGGTGAAAATCTAAGAATTTGGATTTAAACGCAAAGGACGCGAAGTGAAGACCCGAAGGCCGCTAAGGAAGATATATTCTTCCCTTGGCGTCCTTGGGCACTTGCCTGCCAAGCCGTAGCCTTGGCGAAGGCTGGAGCGCGGGTGGTGAAGAAAATGATTGTTTTACCACGGAGGCACTGAGATCACGCCAAAGGCGTGATGACGAGGGAAGAAAAAGAGGTTTCCGTCTTTTCGATTTTGCTGCGCAATAATCTAAAATCCGGAAACAGTTTTAGCAGGAAGAGAAAGAGGAGGCAGAGAATTTTTTTACCACGAAGGAAGAACAAGTAAGAACAAGGTAGGAATAAGATGAATAAGTACAGAATGTTATCGGAAGAAATTGAGGTTATAGGTGCAGATATAGTGGATGCGGCGATCAAGGTTCATAAATTCATGGGACCTGGATTGCTGGAGTCAGTTTATGAAGAATGCATGGCTCATGAATTATCGGTTGGCAGAGGATTAATCATTGCCAGGCAGGTGGAGTTGCCAATTCAGTATGATAAAGTGACGTTGGATTCCAGACTGCGCATAGATCTCCTTGTGGAGAATAAAGTAATTATTGAACTTAAAGCTGTAGAAAAGATACTTCCAATACATGAAGCCCAATTGATTACATACATGAAATTGTCAGGTGTTAAATTGGGATATTTATTGAATTTTAATGTATTGAGAATGAAAGACGGTATTCGAAGGATGCTGGTATAGATAAATTATTTCCACCACGAACATGCCGGTGATGATAAAAGAAGATTTATTCACCACGAAGGGGGTCCCAAGGAGGAACAAGGTAAGAAGAAGTTCTTCCCTTGGGATTTACTTCGGGCACTTACCTGCCAGGCCGTAGTTGTGGGTAGAAAGGGACGAAGGCTGGAGTGCGGGGGCGCACGGGTGGTGAAAGAGTCGGGAGAAGAAAGATTGTTTTACCACGAAGGAAAACCCAAGGAAGCACTAAGGCCCATGCTTCGCTGAGAAGCTACGCAGGGCAAGACGGCGGGCTCAGCAAGTAAGAAAAAGGGGCAGAGAAGAAGTTTATTCACCACGAAGTAGGCACAAGTAAGCATTAAGTTAAGAAAAAGAAATTCTTACCTTGGGTATTCCTTCGGGCCCTTGAGGTCGGGAGACCGGGTGGTTAAGAGAGAAGATATATTTGTTACCACCAAGGAAGAACAAGTAAGAACTAAGGTAAGAGAAGAAGTTCTTCCCTTGGGATTTACTTCGGGGTGCTTGCCTGCCAAGCCGTAGCCTTGGCGAAGGCTGGAGCGCGGGTGGTGAAGAAAATGATTGTTTTACCACGGAGGCACTGAGATCACGCCAAAGGCGTGATGACGAGGAAAGAAAAAGAGGTTTCCGTCTTTTCGACTTTGCTGCGCAACAGTCTAAAATTCGGAAACAGTTTTAGCAGGATGAGAAAGAGGAGGCGAAAGGTGAGAAACATTTCTGTGAACTCCAACTCTACAGATTATTGTGGAAATTTCCTTAGGCGATTATTCGGGAAGGAAATTAACACAATCTCGTCTCTTCTCCGTGCCTCGGCCTGCCCTGCGTAGCTACTTAAGCGAAGAAGGGTGGTCTCCGTGGTGAATCTTTGGCCCAATGCCTGTAGCTTTTCCGAGCTTTTCTGCCTGTTTTCGCAGAATACCGGCCATCGAAACCTACACTTTTTTTACAATTTCATGACAACGTATTTCTGGGCGTTTTCAGGGGCTGGTGCTATGATTTTTGCAGATAAAGAGATCTTTTTACCACGAAGGAAGAACAAGTTAAGAGAAGATCTTTCTTCACTTGGGTATTACTTAGGGCACTTGAGCTCGAGAGAGCGGGTGGTTAAAGTTCTTCTGAGTAGAGAAAGTCAGAGTGAAATGAATACGGAGTGGAAGATGATTGGACGGAAGTCATTAGTCGGTAGTCGATGGTCGGTGGTCAGTGTATTGCTTACAGTCTACAGTCTACTGTCCACAGTTTACTGTCTTCCTGCTGCCGCCGACGTCACCAATACTTGGCATTTCACGAACAACACGTACACGATTTCCAATCCGCTCCTCATAGAAGTCAACACCAACGCGCCTGGCTATGCCCAGATGATTCTCGACACCAGGAACAATTATTACACAACGCTCGCCGATTACACGAACGCGTCCTACCGCAACCTCATCGGCCTGGGCTACGATTCGTTCCTCCGGCTGACCGGCTCGCCCGGCGCTTACAGCGCCAGCGGCACTTTTATCTCCCGTGTTATCGACGGCGGTAGCGGCGGCAACAACTGGCAGATGTTCCACGCGCGGGCATCAAACAGGTCTGTTTCCGACGGCAGGGCTCAGTCATTGCCCGGGCTCATCGCTCTCTGGCACATGAACAACGATTGGCTGGATACAACGGCGAATGCGAACAATGGGACTGCTTTTGACGGAGCGACCTTTGCGACTTCAGCCAGGTTCGGTGCGGCATCCGGTTTTTTTGATGGAACTAATGATTATGTTGCGACAGCTAAAACTTATGCAAATGGTGGTCTCTTTTCTATATCGTTCTGGGTTAAAGCCGATGCGAGAATTGATAGCGTTCCATTCAAAGTGCCTATTGGTTTTGGTGGTTTTGGTGGTGTATGGCTTGGAGGTGTTCATGCGCCGTGGTGGTGGAAGCCTTCCTATGGAATTGGTGTTGCCAATTCAGGATATTCCGGTGGATGGCACTCTATTTCTAATACGTTTAGTGCCTCGCAGGATGCGGGCGTCTGGAGGCATATTGTTGTTACGTATGACTCGTCGATATCAGGAACAAATAACTGTCACGTCTACAAAGATGGAATAGAACAGGTGTGTTTCTATAGTTCGCTCTCTGGTGACATTGCGCCGAGCATGAGTATTAAGTTTGGAGGTGAACAAGTTGCTTACTTTGGAACAGAGCAATGGCCTGGATTAATAGATGAGGTGGCGTTGTATAACCGCGTGCTTTCGTCCAACGAGGTTGTGAGTTTATACAATGACTGGTATACGCTTGTTTTCAAGGTAAAGTCAGGCACAACAAGCGACCTTTCCGGCAAGAATTTTGTCGGTCCTGATGGAACAACAAACTCTTTTTATACCGGCGTGCACGAGACTCTGCAGTCGGGCGGGGATTTTGATGTCTCAAACCGGTTTGTCCAGTACAAGGCGGATTTCTCCTCGCCGGCGGTGTTGCCAAAGACTCCCTGCCTGGAATCCGTGGCCTTTTTCGGCTCGATAGGAGCACAGTTCGACAATAATGGTTATGACTTTAACCAGGGCTCTTATTTATCTATCACAAATGAACCGCTTGTTGCTCCGATGCCTTCGCTCGGTTTGGCGAAGAACATTAACGGAGGGTACTGTACAAACGGAACATTTACCTCACGGGAACTCGATGCGGGAGGGCCGGTGACGTGGGGCACTATCTTATGGAAGGAAATCCCGGAACTTTCTCCGTCTCTGTACGGCCTTGTCGGGCTGTGGCATATGAACTGGGGATGGGGATCGGAAAAGGGCGGTTTTACGGCGATGGTGTCGGGTGGGGCGACTTTCTCGACCATGGCAAAGCTGGGTAACGGCTCTGGATTGTTTAATGGCACAGGATCGCGGGTTGATATCAGTCTCGGCACAAGCGTCCAGGCGCTGGACTTCTGGGTCAAGGATTCAAATATCAATGACGGCATAATGGAGGTTATCGCGGCAGGCGGTACGGCTTACCTGTCCATTTCCAACCATACTGTTTCTGTCCAGGGAAATTACGGGACCACCGGCAAGCTGTATGTGAACGGAGATTCCGCCTGCGCAAAACTGCTGAACGGCTGGAACCACGTTGCGCTGGTGTTCGGGAACGCTCTTACGGTCAACGGCATAAACCTCGGACTCGCCAACGGCGACTTCATGGAAGGCATGCTGGATGAACTTGGTACTTACAATTATTCGCTCCTGCCTGCCGAAATTACCGAGCATTTCACTTCGGGGCGCAGGCAGGCAGCAGGAACGGTGCAGGCCCTTGTCAGGTATGGTGATGCACTTCCGCTGACAAACAGTTTCTTCGGCCCGTATGGCAACAGCAACTCGCTCGCCCTGCCTACCACCGGACAGTATCTTCAGTACAGGATGATTTTCAACAGTGATGGTGACTCAACGCCATTGATTGATTCCGTATCGGTCAGCCATAACGGGGCCGGTTCGCCGTTTGTAGACAATGTGCAGTCGAACATCGTGAAGGGGACTTTTGACAGTTCCCAGACGGCCTGGTATGGCGACGATATCAAACTTCTTTACCCGGCCAGCGTGGGTCCTGCGAACATGATTCCCGATACAACAACCCTGAGTCTCTGGCACATGGACGAGACAACATGGACAAACGGAGGTTCCATCGTAGCCGATGCCAAGGGCGCCAGGCCGGGAACTCCATATGGCGATGCCAAGACAGTTTCGTCTGCAAGCATTGGTTCTTATAACGTGGGTTCGTATTGCGGCAGTTTCGACGGAAACGGGGATTACGTAGATCTTAAATCCATCAACCTTGGCGCAGATTTTACATTCAGCACGTGGTTCAACACTTCTGACACAAACAGGTCTGCGCTGGTTTCGTCGGACAACAACAGCGGTAGTTACTTTACAATTGAGGTTAATGGTAATGGCACGACAATCGCGACCGGCAGGGTTGCTCTTGTGGTTTACGACGGCACAACAACTTATACCGCTCTTGCCGGTAAGGGCGGTCTTAATAACGGACAGTGGCATAATGCGATGGCCGTCAGGAGCGGTTCACAGGTACATATATATATAGACGGGGAACGGGAAGGCACAGCCAACATCGGCGCGGCATATGGCTCACTGGGTACCAAGACGGTTTACGCGGCGGCGCGGCCGAGGGGAACACCTGACTTTTTCTTCAAGGGCTTGATCGATGAAGTATGTGTGTGGGGGAAGGCCCTGTCGGACGCGGAAATCGGCTATAACTATTTCGGCGGGTATGTTTCGCAGGGAACTGGTGAATATATATCGGAAGTTGTTAACGCCGGTGACCCAGCGATCTGGAGACTGCTGGCGTGGGTGACAGATGGACCATACAGCAGGCCGTTGTCAGGGGCGGACCCGACTCTTGCCGCTGTCTGGCACATGGAGGAAACGTCAGGCGTCATTTCCAATTCTGTTGCAGCAAATGACGGCACTGTCAATGGCGCCACGTATGGTGCGAGCGGAAGATTCCTGAACTGCCTGGATTTCACCGGGGCATCATCCGTGTCGATTGTCAACGATTCCGATCTTGAGCCGCCGGACATTACAGTTGAGGCGTGGATAAACGCTGACGATGTGATATCACGGACAATATTCTACAAGAACAATGGCACCAGCGGTTATGTCCTTGGCCTGGATGCTGCGGGCAAGCCTTTCTTCAGGGTTGGCTCCACAAATTGTACAGGTTACCTGCCGGTACGCGCCGGGAAATGGACGCATGTCGCCGGTTGTTATGACACTGTGAGTTCGAAGATCAGGCTGTATGTTGACGGCGAGCTTGCCGGTATAACTCCGCCGGTCGCGGTGAGTACAGTTTCAGGGCAGCCGGCTTTTATCGGGAGTAGTGCCGGACCCTCGTTGTATTTCGACGGCAGGATTGATGAAGTGGCAATACACAGCCGTGCGCTGGGAGGGGAGGAAATCCTCGACCATTACAGGGCCGGTGCGGTTACCCTTAAGCTCCAGGCACGCTCGACTTTCTCCGATCCGACTTTCAGCGGGGTGAGTTTCATCGGTCCGGACAAGACGACCAATACTTTCTTCACCGACGCGAGCGGTTCGTCTTTGACCAACATCATCAACCTCGGCCAGTATTTCCAGTACAAGGCATACCTCGCCACCGAGGACTACAAGCTGACACCGAAGCTGAGCGGGGTAAGGGTTTATGTTGCCAATTATCCGACCGGGAACCCGACGGTTGAGCCCGACTCGACTCACGCGATCTATTTCCCCGGCAGGCTGCGCCGGTTTACGGACACTGTCGTGGCAGGCGGTGCGGGGGCTAACGTCAGGTACCAGATTTCCGGAGACAGCGGTGCAACGCCTTCCTGGTATTACTGGACAGGGACGCAGTGGACCAATGATGGGCCTGCTAATTATAATTTTGCATCGACCCAGAGCCAGATTGACCAGAATATAACAAACTTCTTCGACCTGTTCTACTCCAAGACCGGCGGCAATCTCAGGTTCAGGGCGTTCCTGCACTCGCTGGGCGATTACCAGATGCAGCTTGATAAAGTTGATTTTGTCGCGTCTGCCGGTCGCATTATAGTTACCGTGCCGAACGGCGGTGAGGTAGGCACCAAGGCGTGGATTGTAGGTACGCCGCAGACCATAACGTGGACCACTGATGGGACCGTAAGTACGAACCTTGCGATAGAGCTTTATGACCAGAGCGGCTCCAATTTCGTGGCCACCCTCGCCTCGGGTATTCCTAATACCGGCAGTTACACGGTAAAGATAGCCGACAACACAGGCCTGAAATACCGGATCAAAATAAGAGATATCAATGATTCCACTATCTACGACATATCCGACAACGATTTCTGGCTGGTCCAGGATTTCCATATAATAACCCCGGACGGCGGGGAGCAGTGGTATATTGGCGCGACCAACACCGTTATCTGGGATTCGCCAGGTCCCGCCCTCTATGATTACGGTACGCCGGCAGACCTGTGGTTCAGCAATGACGGCGGAACCAACTGGTTTACGATTGCTCGCCCGCCTAACGCGATTGGACGCAACCAGTACGTGTGGGGTTCAGCCTCGAACGATGCCAGCCTGGTTTCCGAGAACGCCAAGATGGGTGTTTCCGTGCCGGACGCGCCTTCTCCGGTTGATGCCATGATTCCTGGAGATGATTCGGACAACACCTTTGTCATGGCTGGTATTGCGATTACTTATCCCACAACCGGGACGAGTATAAAGATGGGCAATTCGATCAACATCCTGTGGAAAGCGGCAGGTGCAGGCACCAACGGTGTTACCATAGATTTCTTCAATGGTACGACATGGACCAACCTGAGTACAAACGCAACCTGCGTGGCCGGAGACAACAGCTTCGCGGCCGTGCTGACTGCGCCGAACCCGAACAATGCCGCGAAGATAAAGATCACGGCCAACCAGTTCCCGCTGGTATGGGGGGAATCGTTCGAATTCACCCTTGCCGATATCAACATTATCACACCCAAGGGAAGTTACGGGTCCGACCGCGACCAGTGGTCGATAGGATCTACAAACTACATTACATGGACTTCCGGTGGAGTTTCAAACAACGTTGATATTGAATTCTCGGTGGATAGTTCGAACTGGTTCCCGATAGCCATGGATTATCCCAACACAAACAGCGGCGGAACAGTTGTAACGAACTACTCCCCTGCATGGGTAACACCCGGGCCGCCTTCGTCGAGTGCCGTTGTCAGGGTCAAGTCGGTCAGCCAGTCGGATCTTTATGCCATCACCGAGCATTTCAACATGAACGGTGTGCAGGTTACTTCGCCAAACGGCGGAGAGACCTGGGAATTCGGAACCTCCAACGAAATGACGTGGGCATTCATGGGGCCTGCCAACATAGACATCAAGCTGGCATATGTTGACAACCCGCTGACCAACGATTACGAGGTGATTGCCACGAGTGTGAACACGCTCGCCCGCCGCCGTCCGATTACGGCCGCCCAGTTGCGCCGTCCCACCAACTACGGGCGGTTCTGGATCAACGCTACGACGAACATTTCCATGTTCGATGTTTCGGACAACGCGTTCAGGATCAGGGGGCTGCTGATGACATACCCGCAGACAAACGCGATTTACACGATGGGGGTTAACGTTGTGACCGGCCTGCAGTGGTACACTGCCGGGGCAAACGACAACAGTGCCGAGATATACTATGCGTCAGACGGCTCGAATTTCAACGATCTCGTGTTGTCGCCGCTCAACATGTTTGACGACACGACGTCTTTCAACCAGCAGGACTGGTCTATTCCGAGGAATGTCCTGCCTTCGGAAACCGCGAAGCTGAAGGTTGTTGCCGGTTCCTACTCTGCTATATCGCCGCTGTTTACCCTGCGCGGCATCCGGGTGCTCACTCCGTCTGCCGGGGCGATGTATGATATCGGCACGAACAAGTTCGTCACCTGGAGGGCGGCGGGTCTTGGCGGCGGGTTTGCCAGCAAGCTGGCCGGCGCGCTGTCGACAACCGGTCCCGGCGGCCCATATACCACCGCGGGGCTGACGACCAATGTGTCGGCGAACAGCGGAACCACGGCGTGGACAATAGACCCTAACCTGGTTGATCCGACGACCAACGCGGTAATACGCTTTACCTGCTGGACGCCGACGAACCACACAGACATTGTCATGTATTCTGACGCTTTTACCCTCCGCGGGATGAAGTTTGTATCTCCTGCCACCGGGACTAACTGGATGCTGGGAACTTCCGTCAATGTATCGTTCCTCTCCGCAGGACTTGGGGCCGGGGCGCTGGGGGCGGTTTACTATTCGCCCGACGGTGTAACATTTGACATGACGAAGCCGGTGACGAACAACATGCTTATAAACGACGGCCTGAACACCATGACCTGGAACATCGAGAACACATCCGCGCTTACCCGGATGCCGTCCACCAATGGCGTCCTGAAGATTGTGAGCGGCTCGTTGTCCACGGTTTCCCAGCCGTTTACGCTTGGCGGCGTCAAGGTGACAACGCCGGGCGCTTCCGATATCTGGGCGGTGTCGGACCTTACGAACACGATCAAGTGGGTTGGCATTAACACGGTCAATTCTTATGACCTGAGCTACACGGTGTGGAACGGAACGACGCCCACGTTTACAGGGACGATTGCCAGCGGGGTGCCGGGACCTTCCTTTGACTGGCCCATGCCGGTCTCGGCGGTGGGCAGTAACGTGACAATATCGATTACGGACGGCACCGTGACGGGCGAGTCGGAGAGGTTCGAAGTTGTTAACGCGCCTTCGATCAGGATAATCAGTCCCGCGGCCGGCGACTTCTGGAAGGTCACCGAATCCAACACGATTCAATGGATCCAGGGCGGAAGAATGAGCAACCAGTTTGTGCTGGCTTATTCCTCGTCTCCGTTCGCCATAACCAACGTCATGAAGGTGGGATCATTCGATTCCACCAACAATATATTCAGCCATGCATGGAACCCGATACCCAACGCGCTTGGCCAGGTAAGGATTATAATCACCAACATAGTGAATTCGAGCATAGCCGACCAGTTTGAGAATTTCAGGATAGCGCCCAAATTCAATATCACGCCGTTTGGCACAAACGTATATGCCCTCTCGCCGCAGGCGCTGAACTGGGTTACCCGTGGCGACGTGTCGGCCGTGGACATCTACTATTCGGTCGACCCGCTGAGGGCGACGAACAGCTGGACAAAGATGAACACTGTGCCGTTCAGTGCGAACGTGGGCCACGACCTGCCGGCCACAACGAACTTAATCATTCCCAACGTCAAGACCAACTCCATGTGGGTAAGGGTGCAGGACAGCACCTATTCGGAGGTGTTTGACGCGGCGAAACCGGGCCCCTATGACGATACCGGTCCGTTCACGGTGAAATACTACAGCATAATCTGGCGCGTGTTTGACGAGGCCACCACCCAGCAGATGGACTCCATCAGCATGCAGGATGACCTTGGCTGGTCGGCTTCGGACCTCACTTCCCCGATCCTGCACGAGTATCCTTACGGAACATGGACCGTGGTGTTCTACAGGCAGTTCTTCGACAACCTGCCTGTACTGGACTGGGAGGCCAACCCGTCCCGCACAATTGATGTGACAATGAAGCGGTCGCAGATCGAGCCCGATCCGCACGTGCTTACCACCTTCGCCTATGACATCTCGAACAGGACGTTCACGATCCATTCCTGGCTCGAGAGAAACGGCCAGATCCTGGCGACGCCCTCGCAGTGCATCATAAGCGTGTTCAGGTCCGACGGCAGCACTATTGCGGCGATGACCAACAATGTCTGCGACAAGAACGGCGTGTTCTGGCAGCAGTGGGTTGTTCCGGCCATCTACACAAGCACCGATGTGTTCTTTGCGAAGGTCGAGGTAAAGTTCTCGGGCACGACTTATTCGGCAGGGTTGACGTTTACACTGCGTCTTGCCGCTGGCGAGGAAACTGTCCAGGCCGTGGATGCCATTGTCAGGTTGGCTACCTCGAACATACTTGACGGTGTCAGCGGTGTCAGTGCCGGCGTGTCGAACCTGACGACAATGGCGCAGACAATCAGCGGCGACGTGTCGAACCTGACTTCGATAGCCAACGGAATAAGCGCCGATGTGGCGACGGTCAGGACGAACGTGATGAGTCTGACGAATGCGCTGCTGCCCGGGATCGAGATGCTTACGAACGCTATGACCGTGCTGGAGCCCACGATATCTAACATGAACGAGGCGGTCACGAACATGGCGCTTGACGATGATCTCGGGCGGATACTTAACCGGACGACCTCGGTATCGCTGGGGTCAACCAACAGGGTGCTTTACAAGACCAGGAAGGGATATGACTCGAGCCTGGTGAACATCTCGGTTTCGAGCCCGGCGCTTGGGACGGTGTTCAACGGGAACATGGGCGAAATCACCCCCGGCATCTACGAAAGCGAGCTTGTTGCGAGCTGGGGTGTCGGCACATTTACCGTGACGTGCTCTGATCCAAGGGGACGCGACAGCATGGTGCTTACGGTTACCGGCAGCGGAGGGCTGGAAGATGTGCCGCCGATGCTGTCGGTTATAACGAACAGGCTGAGCCTGATTGAAGCGCAGATAGCAAACGTGACGAACAGCATTAAGGGCACCGACCTGTCGGGTGTGCTGACATCCATCGATGAGGTCAAGGCGGCTGTTTCGGGCATACAGGGGGCGGACCTGTCGGGCGTTGAGACGAAGCTGACCGCGCTTGCCAGCCAGATAGGAAGCGCGACCGACGCTTCTTCCGCTAACACTTTCTTCGGCCAGATGGCCGGGGTGAACAGCCAGCTCAGCAGCATTTCCTATACTTCGGGAGAGGCGTTCAAGAAGGCGCGTTCGGCAGTGACCGAGGCCAGCAGTGCGGGCGGGGCAGTCGCGAGCCTTAAGAGCATGCTTGAAAAGGGAGATATTACGGGTGTTACATCCACGCTTGACGATATCAGGAGGTCCATGGAAGCCGCGCGTGAGAACATGAAGGATGTCTCCAGGCTTGCAAGGATCGGCGAGCTTTACGACGCGCTGAACAAGATGGCGGCTGACATGAACAAGCTTGCCGAGAGCGAGCAGTTCCATAAGTGGGTCAAGCCGCTGGCAGAGACCAAGGGAGAAGGCGGCACTGGCGGTGCAATACCTGATTCATCGGAAGGCGCCGTTAAAGTCCTTACCAAGCAGGTCGACGAAATGAAGTCGTCCGTTGATTTCATGAGGAAGCTTATGAACGAGAAGTATGAGCCCGTGGTCCAGGAAGAACTGCAGGGTGTGGCGGAGTGAAGAAGAGAATTGCGAATGATGTCAGAGAACAGAATCCAGAAGTCAGTAGTCAGAAGCCAGAATGAAGAATGACGAGCCGGGGACCAGAGGCCAGATGACAGAAGTCAGAGGCCGGAAGCCAAATGAAGAGTGACGGGCCAATACAGGCAGAAACAAGTGGAATTCGAGTTCTTATTCTGAATTCTGTCTTCTGAATTCTGACTTCTGTTCTCTGGCTACTGAATTCTCGCTTCCGGCTTCTTTCCTCGGGTTTTTCTTTGCTGATTGTTGATGGTGCTGTTATGATTTCCAAGCCAATGATACTGGTTAAACAATGCCTGGCTCTGTTACGCCTGCCGGCAGGGGCGGCAGCCTTTGCCGTGCTTTTCCTTTCCTCCGCCGACTCATTTGCCGACAAGGTTGTTCTAAGGATAAGGGTGGAGAACCCCCTTCCGAAGACCGTTACCAAGGACCTCAGGGTCAACCTGCCTACGGGAATAGGGACCAATGAGATAATCAATCTCAACGGGATGGACCTCGGGTATGACGTCAAGAAAGACCTGTACTATGTAAAAAAGAACCTCGAGCTGAAACCCAAGGGAACGCCCGAAAGCTTTTATGAATTCAATGTCGAATTCAAGGACATATGGGTCCTTCCTGATACCCGGCTGGCCGAACTGAAGAAGCATGCCGAGAGCCTGCTGGAAATGCTCAAGGGCAGGGAGACGGAAAAGACGGCGGAGGAGTTAAAGACGGAAATAACACGGCTGATCGAATCGATCAAGAAGGTGCAGGACGATAATTCCATAAAGGCCGGCGTCAAGACCATCCAGCACATAAAGAGCTACGATGCCAACCTGGCCGAAATGGATAACGTGGTCAAGCACCTTGGCCGGCTTGAGAACCTGGTGCTCGCCACCGGGCAGGACCCCGGCAGGCTGGAAGGCGATCCCAGGACCGCGCCGAAGCCGAGGCACGACCTTGAAATGAAGCCCGAGGACTACAAGACGGTTGTCATAAAGATCACCGTCAGGAATGTTTCTTCAGACAAGCGCAAGTTTGACATCCGGCGCGACCTGCCGCCCGAGATCAAGGCCAACGATATCCTCGAGCCTGACGGCCTGGATGTGCGCACGGATATCAACGCCGGCATATGCTACGTGTACGGCGAGAAGGTCGAAATTGATGCGGGCGGGACCAAGGTCTACAACGTGAAGGTCCGTGACAAGTGGAACGTCAATTTCCCCAGGTTTCCCTATCTCCGCGCGAGCGCCAGCAATGTGCTGGAGAGGGTGAAATCGATGGAGAAGTTCAAGTCCGTGGAAAAGATGCTGGAGGGCGTTATTACCGAGATCGAGCAGCTGGAAAAAGAGCCGGTTCCAACGGAGCTGAGCGACAGGTACGTGGCGTTTTTCAAGGAGCAGGCCAAAAAGCTTGATTTGATTGAGCAGAAAATAAGCCGCATTGAGGCGACAATGAAGCCCAGGACGTCCCAGGTCGGCTTCGATGCGAAGCCCCCGAACCCCAAAACTACATGGATGATTATATGGATTATTCTTGGTTTTCTTCTGTTCCTGAGTTTAGTATTCTTCTTCCGCTGGTATGGAAAGACCAAGGCGGAAAAACTGACTGATGAGAATACTTAAACCCGGGAGCACGGTGTAGATGGCGTTCAAGATAAACCTTCTTCAACTCAAGGAACACGGCAAGGTAGCTGAAATCCGCCAGGATGTTGTCCATGTCGTGGGTCTGACCAACTGCATGAACGGCCAGCTGGTGAATATCGGCGAGTCCGCGCAGGGGGTCATAGTGGGGTTTGACCCGGACTATGTGCTTGTACTCCTTGTGAATGAAGGGGCGCCGATCAAGCCGGGTGACGACGTTGTATCAACGCTCGACGAATTCAGGGTCCCTGTTGGCGAGAATTTCATAGGCAGGAGGGTGAATGCCCTCTGCAGGCCGACGGACGGCGGAGCGGCCGTCAAGGAAAGCGCGAAGTTCCCCATTTTCGGTAAAGCACCGTCGGTGCTCCAGAGAATTCCGCTGACTGAGGTGCTGCAGACTGGCACCAAGATAGTCGACATGTGCAGGCCGGTCGGCAAGGGGCAGAGGATGCTGATCATCGGCGACCGCATGACCGGCAAGACGACCATCGGCGTTGATGCCATCCTTAACCAGCGCGGTAAGAACGTTTTCTGCATATACTGCTGTATCGGCAAGTCTGAAGCCGCCATCGGCAAGGTGATCGAGACATTTGACGGAGGGCATGTCTGGGAATACGGGATGGTTGTGGCGTCAACGGCGTCCGACCCGATGGGCCAGCAGTACCTGACGCCTTATGTTGCCGCAAGCCTCGGCGAGTACTTCATGCAGAAGGGCGACCATGTGCTTGTTGTGTTTGACGATTTCACCAAGCATGCCTGGGCGTACAGGCAGATTTCGCTCCTGCTTGACCGCGCTCCTGGCAGGGACGCGTATCCCGGCGATATTTTCTATATTCATTCACAGCTGGTGGAGCGGGCGGGCAAGTTGAACGCGGAGATGGGCGGGGGGTCGATGACGCACCTGCCGATCGTTGAGACCCAGCAGGGTGATGTTGCGGGCTACATTCCGTCGAACATCATTTCCATGACCGACGGCCAGATATACATGAGCGCGCCGCTGTTCGGCGAGGGCTTCAAGCCGGCAATTGACATGGGTCTTTCAGTTTCCCGTATTGGTAACAGGGTCCAGTGGCCCGCCATGAAGAAGCTCACGAGCATGCTCCAGCTGGAATTCATCAGGTTCAAGGAACTGGAGAAGCTGACGCGTATCAAGGCCGGTGTTTCCGCCGATGTCGAGAAGAGGCTGAAGCGCGGCAAAGTGCTTGAAGAAATATTGAAACAGGAGCCGAACAAACCCATCTCCATGGAGGAGCAGGTTATCGTGCTTTTTGCGCTTCAGAACAGCTTCCTGCTGGAGACCGAGCCCCAGGATGTTAAGAAGAAACTGGAGACTCTGGTAAAACAGATTAGAAGAAGCCGGCCTGAACTGATTGAAGAACTGATCAGTGGCCGCCAGATGACGGACAAAATCAAGGAGGGCTTCCATGAAGAGCTCGCCAGGTATGTCGATCCCACTGTTTAAGATGAAGGTCCAGGAGAAGGGCCGGATCAAGGACATTAAGGAAATTATTGTCCGCGTAGACGGTTTGCCTTCATGTCTCAACGGCCAGATCCTTGATCTCGGTGACGGGGTCAAGGGTATCATCATGGGCTATGATGAACGCGATGTCCTTGCACTTGTGCTTGGCGATCCCGGCAAGCTTAGGATGGGGAAAGAGGTCACCGGTATAAGCGAACCTTTCAAGATTCCGGTGGGCGATGCTTTCCTGGGCCGCATGGTGACGGCCCTTGGTGAGCCTTGTGACCAGAGGGGGGAAGTCGCGGTTGAAGGTTATTCGCCTGTTTTCAAGGATTCACCCCCGATTACCCGCCGTGCCGCCGTTAACAGCTTTCTCCCGACAGGCACCAAGATTGTCGATATCCTCATTCCCCTCGCGAAGGGGCAGAGGCAGTTGATTCTCGGCGACCGCATGACAGGCAAGACCGTGATAACCGTGGACGCGATCCTGAACCAGAAGGGGCGTGACGTGATCTGCGTCTACTGCTGTGTTGGCAAGTCCCTTTCGGCCCTTGAGAAGGTCATGTCTGTCCTGCATGAAGCAGGGGCACTCGAATATACAATGATCATGGTTGCGACTGATGCGTCTCCCGTTGGTGAACAGTATATTGTGCCGTTCGCGGCAACATCCATGGCCGAACATTTTGCCTCGAAGGGAAGGGATGTGCTTGTTGTGTTTGACGATCTTACCAAGCATGCGTGGACGTACCGCCAGCTTTCGCTTCTCCTGGACAGGCCGCCCGGCAGGGAAGCCTATCCCGGCGATATTTTCTATGTGCAGACCCAGCTGATGGAGCGGGCGGGCAAGTTCAACGAGGCTCACGGCAACGGGTCGATAACTTTCCTGGGCATAGCCGAGACGCTCCAGGGCGATTTGACCGGCTACATTCCGTCCAACCTGGCTTCCATGTGTGACGGCCAGATATGCATGAATAACACCATGTTCGCGGAAGGTTTCAGGCCGGCAATTGATTTTACGCTGTCGCTTTCAATCATCGGTGGAAGGTGCCAGCCGCCGATCCTCAAGGAGCTCAGCAGGTCCCTGCGTTCGGAATATGCGCAGTACATGGAGGTGGTCAAGCTGAGCAAGCTCCAGTCCGGTTTGTCCGGCGAAGCGGAGAGGACGGTCAGGAAGGGCGAGGCCATATCTTCGATTCTTCAGCAGGGCCAGTACAATCCGGTATCAGTGATAGAGGATGTACTTCTGCTGTACGCCCTGCAGAAGGGATTTCTGCAGCAGATGACGGATGAAGACAAGAAGAAGTTCCGAACCGGGATATATGCCTTTGCGAAGGAGAATAACCAGGCGCTGTTGAATGGGATAGAGGAGAGATGGGAGCTGACCACGGATGTGGATCAAGGCCTTGCTGCGCTCATGGAGGCGTATATGGCGGCAAACAAGGCGGGTTGAGTGTTGAGTAGCAATACTGATCTTAATCGCATTTATCGTTGATGACGGGAGGACCGGACCGGGAGAGGGATTGAGAATAAGATTAAGATTACGATTAAGATTATGAGTAAGAGTAAGAACGAGGGCAATGAAGGTCCTGATATTAAATCCGAAGCACGTGGTTTTTGAAGGGGAGGCAAAGAACGTTTTTCTTCCGGGTGACATAGGCGAGTTTGAGCTGATGGATTACCATGTGCCTATTGTGAGTCTGTTGAGGCCCGGGAAGGTGATTATTGACTGGGAAAAGGTGATCCCCATAAAGAAGGGGATGGTAAAATTCGACAATACAGAGTGTGTAATACTTGTTGAGGAATAATATTGCAGAGTTTTATCATATTTCTGGTAATGTTTGTGACGATCATCGGCCCTTCGGCGGTGATAGCGGCCATAGGCTACGCCAGTATCAGGGCGCTGGGCAGGAACCCGTCGGCGGCCCCCAAGATACTGCAGGCGATGATATATGCGCTGGTTTGCGCGGAATCAATAGCGGTCATAGCGCTGTTGATCCTGTTTCAGCTTTTCGGAAGGGCATCATAGCGAAGTTAAGTTGGCGGTAAGGCCATAAATGACAGTGGGGAATTAGAGATATGGACATATTGAAAATACTTCTGCCGGTGGTTATTTCACACGTGATTATCCTGGTCATAATAATATTTGTGATCAGGCGTCTCCTTCTCGGCGAGACCATGACAGCGGTCGACAGGATCAGGCAGGTTGAGGCCGAGGTGAGGAAGAAGGAAGAGGGTATCAGGCGCGAGATTGAAGAACACGAAAAGGAATTTGGCAGGAAGAAAGCGGAGGCGGAGCAGGAACTCCAGAAGCAGAGGGAAGCATCCGAGAAGGAAGTCGGCAGGATGCGCGACCAGGTCCTGGCCGACGCCAGGAAAGAAGGCGAACGGATAGTGGACCAGGCGAAGAAGAACGAAGAGAAGATCCGCCAGCAGATCGTGCAGGACATGGAAGAGAAGACGGTTGATTACAGCGGCCAGGTCTTCAAGCTGGTCTTCAGCGAGCAGATGAGCGATGCGCTGGACAAGAAGTTCATAGACGAGCTGCTTGACGCCCTGGACCAGGTTGATTCATCGAACATAACGGTGGACGCAAGCGCTGCCGATATAACCACCAGCCGCCCGCTGGCGCCTGACCAGAAGGAAAGAATTGAGAAGCTGATAAGCGGGAAGTTCGGTGTGAATATCCAGGTCAGCGAGAAGGTTAAAGAGGAGCTGATGGCTGGAATCATACTGAAGCTTGGAAGCCTTGAGATTGACGGAAGCCTGCTTAACCGCTTCCAGGAAGCGGCTGTTGAAGTTAAGAAGAACGTCAAGCTGTAGGCAAATGCGGGGGAACCGGGAAGATCTGCGGGTATTGATATGCAACTTACTGAACTCAGGAAAGAGCTGAAATTCAACGCAGAACTGTTGAACCTGGTTGAAACGCTCAAGAATATCGCGGGTGCCCAGTATCACGTAATGGAGAAGGAGAAAAGGCGCTTTGACAGGTTCATGGAAGCGTTTTCCGGCTTTTTCAGGGTGGTAAACCTGGTGGAGGTTGACGACCCGCTTGTACATGTTGTGTCGGATGTGCTGGGGCTGGTGGTTGTCACGTCGGACTCCGGTTTCATGGGCGGCCTTAACCAGGGCGTCATGAGGAGGGCGTTCGAGGTGCAGGGTGATCTTCCCAACGACAAGGTTTCACTGGTCGTCCTGGGCGACAAGGGCGGTTCGGCCATCGAGGACATGGGCCGCAAATTCAAGTTTTTCCAGGGGGTGGGCCAGACGACGATTTACGAGCAGGCCCTGGAGGTGAAGAATTACCTGGTGAACGAGGTTCTTGAACGCAGGATGGGCAAGGTCGTTGTCGTATATCCAAGGCCCGTATCCTTCTCGTCACAGACCATAGAGGTTGTAAATCTCCTGCCCTGCGCGGAGCTGTTCGACAAGGATTCAGAAAGCGCGGTGTCGGACAAACTCAAGGGTCAGGGCATTGTTGCAGATGCCGGAAAGGTTGTCGTGGAGTCTTCCTTCCCGGACATGGTCCAGTACCTTTCCGGAACCTGGGTTTCGGCGAAGCTGTATGAGATTTTCGAGGACAGTAAACTTGCAGAGTTTTCGGCCCGCGCGATGCATCTTGAGGGCAGTCACCAGAAGGTTTCCAAGGATTACAAGAAAGTGAAGCAGAAGTGTTTCAAGGCGTCCCACGAACTGATCGACAAGGGAATGCGCGAAAGTTTTGCAGCCAAGGGTGGGAAGAAGAGGAAGAAAAAGGCAATGAAGGAGGCCGCTTAAGGGCCTGGACCGGCTGTTGCCTGATTATAATTGTTGTCTATCTCGAAGGGGGCAATCATGACTGAAGAAACTGTACAGTTAAGAGAGCGAAAAGGAAAAGTGGTTGCGGTGCAGGGACCGGTTGTGGACGTCAAGTTCGAGCGCGTCGAGGACATGCCCGACCTTCATGAGACGATCATGACCAAGACCTTCGATAAAAGGGATGTTGCCCTTCTTGTGGCAGAGCATCTCGAAGGCAACATCGGCAGGTGCGTGGCGCTCAATTCCACGTTGAACCTGCAGAGGAACGCCCTCGCAATCGCCACGGGCGGAACGCTGACCATCCCGGTGGGCGACGAGCTGTTCGGCAGGATCATCAATGTCATGGGCCAGCCGATTGACGGCAAAGGACCGATCAATGCCACGCAGAGGTCCCCGATCCATAAGGATGTTTCAAAGGTCGCGATGAATGTGAGCGATCTCGGCGGCGGCAAGGCTGACATTGTTGAAACAGGCATCAAGATCGTGGACCTGCTGTTTCCCGTTGTCCGGGGCAGCAAGACGGGTGTCATCGGCGGCGCCGGTTGCGGCAAAACGGTGCTTATTTCGGAGCTTATACATAATATCGTCGAGGAACATGACGGCGCATGCGTCTTCACGGGAATAGGCGAACGTATCCGTGAAGGTAATGAACTTTATTTTGAGTTTGAACAGGTGGGCATCCTGAACAAGATCATGATGGCATTCGGCCAGATGGATGAGCCGCCCGGTGCGCGCTTCAACATCATTCTCACCGGCATAACGCTTGCCGAATACCTGCAGTCAAAGGGCAAGGAAGTGCTGCTGTTCATGGACAACGTGTTCAGGTTTGTGCAGGCGGGTTCCGAGATATCGACCCTGCTGGGCAGGACGCCTTCGGAAACCGGATACCAGCCGACGCTGAGCTCGGAAGTCGGTGACGTGCATGAAAGAATCAAGGGTTCAATTTCCGCTTTCGAGGCTGTGTATGTGCCTGCCGACGACCTGACTGATCCCGCGGTGGTTGCGATATTCAGTTACCTGGATGCGGTCATGGTGCTCTCCCGCGAGAGAACCCAGCTCGGCCTGTATCCCGCAATCGATCCGCTCGCGTCGTCCTGTTCAAACCTCGATCCGGCGGTTGTGGGTCAGCGGCATTTTACCCTCGCGCAGGAAATGCTCAGGATACTTACAAAGTATGACGAACTGCGGCGTATTGTTGCCGTTATCGGCATAGACGAACTTTCGAAGGCGGACCGCACGCTTTATGAAAGGGCCCGCAAGCTCCAGAACTTCATGACCCAGCCGATGTTTGTTGCAGAATCGTACATTGGCAAGAAGGGCCAGTACGTGAGGACCAGCGAGACCCTCGACGGGGTCGAGATGATCATAGACGGAAAGGCAGACGACAGGTCGGAAGAAGAGCTGTACATGATAGGCAAACTGGAGTAAGCTTTAAGCCGTTGATGCGCAGAGGCTTATCCATGCCTGTCTGAGGGGTTCTTATGCATAGACTGGAAAAAAAGCTTCAGGAAAAAGGTTTGTTGTCAAAAGACAGGATTGCCGAAGCCATAGAGATCTCAAAGCAGAGTTCCAGGTCTTTCCATGAAGTTCTTGTTGAGCGCGGATTTGTAAGTGAATCGGAACTGCTGAAGATCCTTGCTGAACAGCACGGCATGGAATTTGTCGACCTGAAGAAAGCTGCGATTGACCCTGCGGCGGTCAAGATCATTTCCGCGAAGCTTGCGTCCTACTACCGGATCATGCCTGTCAAGTTTGTGTCAGGGGTGGTGACCGTTGCTGTTTCCAGTCCCCTTGAGATGTCTGCGGCGGAGGATATCGAGGCCAACCTTGGATTTCATGTCGAACGCGTGCTGGCGTGCCGGAGTGATATTGTCGAGGCATTGAGGAAGTATTACGGTGTCGGCGCCGATACCGTTGAGAAGATCCTTACCGAATCCCCTGAGCGTGAAGGCGCGGTGGCTCAGGAGGAGTCGCACGACCTGGAGAAGCTGGCGGAAGACGCTTCGGTGGTGAGGCTGGTGAACCAGCTTTTCCAGGAGGCAATCAATGACCGCGCCACGGATATTCACTTTGAGATACAGCGTGAGGATATTGTCATAAGGCGCAGGATTGACGGTATTCTTTATGACACGAACCTTCCGAAGAACATCAAGCTGCTGTACCCGGCCATAGTGTCGCGCATCAAGCTAATGTCCGGGCTGGACATTGTCGAGAGAAGGCTCCCGCAGGACGGGCGAACACGTGTCAGCATCGGCCAGAAGCAGTACGACCTTCGTATTTCCATAGTTCCGGCGATACACGGCGAGGATATCGTGGTGCGCATCCTGCCGACTTCGATGATGTTTGATCTCGGCGAGCTGGGCCTTTCGGCTGACCAGCGGGCCATGCTGGAGAAGCTGATCACGCATCCGCATGGGATAATCTTTGTTACCGGTCCGACCGGCAGCGGGAAGAGCACGACCCTTTATGCCTGCCTGAGCAAGCTGAACGCGCGCCACAGGAAGATAATCACCATCGAAGATCCGGTTGAATACGAACTGAGGGGCATTACCCAGACGCAGATCAACCACAAGATTGGACTCACATTTGCCAGGGCGCTGCGGAGCATGCTCAGGCACGACCCTGACGTGATGATGGTCGGCGAAGTCCGTGACAGGGAGACAGCCGATGTTGCCATCCAGACGGCGATGACCGGGCATCTTGTGCTCAGCACGCTGCATACAAACGACGCGGCCGGCGGGGCTGTCCGCCTGATAGATATGGGGATTGATCCTTACCTTATTGCTTCCACTGTCCTTGCGTTTACGGCGCAGAGGCTGGTGCGCGTGATCTGTCCTGACTGCAGGGAGGGTTATGAATCGGACGGCCGGTACATGTACAGGGGGCGCGGCTGCCCGAGCTGCAGGAACAGCGGCTATCACGGCCGGGTGGCAATCAGTGAAATTATGCCGCTTGAGACGTCCATACAGGAGATGATTCTTGCCAGGGGTTCGGCCAAGATGATCCGCGAGAAGGCAGACTCTCTCGGCATGAAGACACTTTACCAGGATGGCTGGGACAAAGTTGCCGAAGGCGTAACCACGGCCGAAGAAGTCCTGCGCGTGACGAGCCTTTAGGAGAAATTCCGATTTCCGAATGTCGAATTCCGAATGGAAGAAGCGCGTTGATGGCAGAGAGGATATTTATCCGCCCCAGCCTGCCCCTGACCAAGCGGGAGGGCGGGCAGGGATGAGCGCAGATTACGCTGATTTTGTGCAAGGCACAGAAGAAAAGATCCCGCCTGTTGTTGAGGTGTTCTGAGATGGCCAGATTCATCTACAAAGCAAAGAACGGACCCGAGAAAACCGTTGAAGGCGAGATTGAAGCTCAATCCCGTTTCGAGGCGGTTGCCCGCATTGACGCCATGGGCTACAGCCCGGTCTGGGTGCGCGAAAAAGGTTCTGATAAGCGCTCCGGCTGGGGGCGCAGGGTCAAGGCGCGCGAAGTTACGGTGTTTACCCAGCAGCTCTCCAGCCTTACAAAGTCCGGGGTTCCCATCCTCAAGGCGCTTGCAACGATTGCCGACCAGACCGAAAACACTGAATTTGCGAAAATAATAAAGGACATGGAGGGGACCATCAGGGACGGGAGCATGCTGTCCGAAGCCATGATGAAATACCCCGCGTTGTTTCCCGAGCTGTATATCAACATGGTCCGTTCCGGCGAATCCGGCGGCGTGCTGGACACCATACTTATGAGACTGGCGGAGAGCCGGGAGAAGGAAGAAGAAGTCCGGCGGAAGGTCCAGTCGGCCGTGGCTTATCCCGTGCTGGTGATTGTCGTGGGTATTGCAACGGTGCTTTTCCTGCTGATTTTCTTCCTGCCCCGCGTTGCGGATATTTTCAAGGATTACGGCTACGACAAACTTCCTTTGCCCACAAAGATGATCATCGGACTCAGCGATGCCGTTGCCGGTTCATGGTACTGGGTTTTCCTGGTGCTGGGCCTTCTGTGGGCTGTGTTCAGGAGGATGGCCGCGCAGGAAAAGGGGCGGACAATGATTGACCGGATTAAGCTGCGGACGCCGCTGATGGGAAAATTCATCAAGCAGTCGGAGATTGCCAGGTTTGCCAGGACGCTTTCCCTGCTGATCCAGACTGGAATTCCGATTGAGAAGGCGCTGACTCTCAGCGGGAGTGTTCTCAGGAATTCGATCCTCAGGGAGGAAGTGGAAGAGATCCGGAAACAGACCGTGATGAACGGAATGTCGGTTTCGACGGGCCTCAAGAAAGCGGCTTATTTCCCTGCCTTTGTGGCCAACATGGCGGCGGTGGGCGAGGAGGGCGGCAAGCTGGACGAATCCATGATGGAGATCGCGTCTTTTTACGAGAAAGAAGTTGAGCAGCAGAGCAGGCTCGCGAGCAGCTTGCTTGAGCCTGTCCTTATTCTTATTGTCGGTCTTGTGGTTGGTTTCATTGTTGCCGCCATGCTTCTTCCCATCTTCGAGCTCAGCACGATAATCCGCTGACGGCCGTTCGTGCCTCAGCGCCTCTCCTTATAGGTCAAACACCTACCTCCCTGTAGTCATCTTCCCTACACCAGTATCAGGTTCCACCCTGATAGACAGCCACGCCCTTTGGGCGTAGTCTCCTGCCGGCATTCTATGAATTCAGAGACGGAATAAGAAAGGATGACAGGAAATGACAAAGAAAAAAAGCGAAAAGAAGGTAAGCGTTACGCGTGGCACCTCATTGTCGATTTGCCGAGGGCGTTGTAATATGTCGCGGGTGGAAGTGTGCCGTCCATCCGGCAGGGTCAGACCTATCAATAAGCAATTAGGGGTTGACGAAGAGCAGGGTGTGGTGATAGGAGGGGGAGATGCCAAGGCCGTGGAGAGTACGATATGCTGGAGCGAAGTATCACCTGACAGCCAGGGGTAACGGGCGGGAGGTGATATTCACTGCAGCTTGTGATTATGAGAGGTTTCTTGAGCAGTTGAAGGCGGCGCTGGAACAGGACGAGGTAGTGTTGTATGCCTACGTAATTATGCCGAACCACTATCATCTTCTTGTAGAGACACCGCTTGGGAACGTACAGAGGTTTATGCAGAGGCTTAATACGGCCTATGGTATGTATTTTCGATACAAGCATAACAAGGCCGGGCACTGCTTTCAGGGCAGGTACGGGGCGCGACTGGTGGACGGGGATGATTATCTGGTAAGACTGACCCGGTATATTCATCTGAATCCTGTAAAGACAAAAAGGTTCAAGGATGCCGTATACTCAGAGAAGGAGGGTTATCTTAATAACTATCGGTGGAGCAGTTACAGGTCCTACGCGGGTTTGGCGGTGCAGGACGGGATGATCAACCATCGCTGGCTGAAGCTGATGGGGCGGATGACCCAGAAGGGTAATCAGGCGGCATACAGGAAGTATATCAGCCAGATGCTTGGGGCAGAGGATGCTGTGCTGACAGAGGGGAAAGGGCGTAGTGTTTACGCGGTTGGGGACAGGCGGTTTATCGAGCGGGCCGCGGCTGAGATGAAGGCCGCACAATTTGCGAAGTCCGACACTGGAGACATTGCGTGGCCCGAGAAGCCGAGGAAAGCGGTAGCCGAAGTTCTGGGGCCCATATTGAAAGAGTTGGGTCTGAAAGAGGAAGATTTGAAACGCCACGGACGGGCGTTGGGGGCAACCAAAGGGATAGCTATAGAGTTGTTATGTCAGTTGTCAGGTGGGCGGCAGAGGGAGATTGCGCCATACTGCGGATATGCCAGAGAAAGTGTTGTTGGCAAGCAGCGCAGATCTCTGAGAGACAGGATGGAGGCTGACAAGACGCTTAAAATACGATTTGACAGTATCAGGGAGAAGTTATGGAAAAAGTTAAATGCTTAATGATAGGTCTGACCCTGAATGCTCGTTGCGCCACTGCTGTCCAAAATAAATCTGATATTGGACAGATTGTTCGAATTTCCTGATGATTATGCTAGTTATTTCTTGAGTATGAAAAGAGGTTCCCCCTTTCCTGTAGGGTTGTTCGATGTTATC
>Ga0172375_10000191_pt1 | contig 94583 bp, 73 predicted proteins | sample LakKiv1m_FD_114537 | JGI IMG/M metagenome (GOLD analysis project Ga0172375, IMG submission 114537) | Freshwater microbial communities from Kabuno Bay, South-Kivu, Congo - kab_092012_11.1m | ecosystem: Environmental > Aquatic > Freshwater > Lake | place: Democratic Republic of the Congo...
GTCGGGATAATTTTCCTGAGGTCCGCGACCGAACCATTCGACATTGCCAAGCGACTTATCCAGTATCCATTGCTGTCCGGCACGCGGCAGCCATGAAGGCATCTGTCCGTTTGGGATAATGGAATTGGAGTATATAATTGTTCCATCGCTTTTTATAATGTATTTTGAATCATCAATGAAAGAGCCTCTCTGGATCGCCATCGACCAGACATTTTTAACAGAAACAATTATACACGAATCTCCCTGATTCTCCCATGAAAACTTATCATTCATGAAAGTAAGTCTGTCAATACCCGCAGAGTACCATTCTGTAGCGGCCATTCTTCCATAGCCGTCAATCCTGTTCTTAATATTCGATGACCAGAATGTCCATGAATCAGTTTCATTGGCAAGAGGTGCTCTCCATATATTAAGTACGGGTCCTTTTTTTATCAGTTCCCTGCCTCTGACCGATAACGATTCAAGAAGTCCTGTACTTTTATCAAACCTGTAAAGAAAGTTTGTACCTGATATTAACAGCTTTTCCCCTGCCTCCTGAGCATTTACTTTTGCAGCAGGAAATTTTCTGTTCTCCTTTTCCGAAGCAGACCATGGCAGTTTCATCTGGTCCCAGGCAGTTTCAAAACCTGCATCAGCCCATCGGGTATTTTTTTTCTGATGAAAGCTTACATTTAGAAAATATTCTGCTCCCGGTATTATTACAGGTTTTACAAATGGTATCTCTGTTATCTTTTTATTTCCGGGTTCAAGATCAATATCGAGTTTTCCCTGCTGAACTATTTTCCCGTTTTCCTGGATTGCCCATCGCCCTTCAAGTTCATTCAGATTGGTAAAGAGGTAACGGTTAGTTATTTCCACAAGTCCTTTTTCTGGTGAGACAAGTTCCGAATGTACAGGCTGAGCAGATTTCTTTATCTGCCACATCTCAGGCTGGGGCCGTCTGTCGGGCCAGATCGATCCATAGGTCCTCGCTCCTATTCCGTAGCTGAAATATTCCTCACCTGGTTTTTCGTCTTCAAAATCGAGCCAGAGTGCAGCCTGCTGTTTTATTCCTTCAGTTGGCTCCTCAAGTAGTCTGCCGGATATTTGTTTTGCAAAGATCCCGGCCTGGTCGATTATAGCGTCACAAATATAAACCGCTGTTTCCTGTCCGTGAGTCTCGGCATTCCTGCCGATATTGACGGGGTAAGGTGTGTTACGGATATTTCCCGACTGAGCCTTGTGGCGGCTTTCATTTCCGTCGACAGTAAGCCATATTGATGATCCGTCATAATTTGCGACAACATGATGCCAGTTGTACTCCCAATTCTCCGGAAGAGCTATTTTAATATTTTGACGGGTACGTGTTGTTACATAAAACTCAAGGGAATCCTTTCTGACCTGTCGGATGCCGAACTGCCAGTTGCCCTTTGTAATAAGCGTTCCTGCTGAACCGCTCAGAGCACGGGGATAAACCCATAATGTAAGTGTAAGTTTGTCTCCGCTGATTTCGAGGGCGTCATCCCTGTATACTTCCACCCATTGGTCATGACCGTTAAGGTCGATACCTTTGCCGTATTTCCCGGCGACCAGCTTCGCCCGCCCCATGATATTAACCTGTATATCATTTGCAGACCCGTCTTTTAAAAAACGGGCTCTTTCAGTTATACCTGTGCTGACAAAATCCCATATTGCTCCACCCATGCTGCGCGGATGGGTATAGAAAAGCTCCCAGTAATCATCAAGCCCTCCTCCCCCGTTTCCCGTAACAGCAAGATATTCATCGAGGAATGAAGGCCGGGGGTCGGCAGAAGCAGGTACGTTATAAACCAGTGACAGGAGATCTCTGATCTGAGGATAACGGGGTCCAATGATTTCCTCGCATCTGTGGCTGAATGCATTCCCTCCGTACATCCAATACCTTGTATTATCATATTTCCTCCCCTCATCAATGACAGAGCATATATTTACACCTTCACCGCTTTCATTTCCGGCACTCCAGAATAATACACACGGGTGATTCCTGTCACGGAGTACCATCTTTGCCGCCCTTTCACGGTACATATCCTCCCATTCAGGCCTGTCTGAGACGTATTCAGTAGCATGGGCCTCATCACCGGTTTCATCGACCACATAAATTCCATACTCATCGGCCAGTTCAAGATATTTTATTACCGGAGGATAATGTGAAGTCCTTACACAATTGATGTTGAACTGTTTAAATATTGAAAGATCCTTCCTGATTGTAGCTTCATCCATAGTATGACCATTTACCGGATGCTGCATATGGCTGTTGATCCCGTTTAACTTTACAGGCTTACCATTAAGGTAAAAGACCTGGTTACGGATCTCTGTTTCCTTAAACCCTATCCTTCCAGAAATTACCTCTTCAACCTTACCAGACGAAGAAATAAGTTCAAGGGTGAGGGTATACAGGCTGGGATGCTCTGCCGACCAAAGCTCAGGTTTCTCAACCATATCGGTCAGCCTTACCACTGCCGGAGAATCTGGATTAAGCAGAATGCCGTCTGTTGTTAATTGCTTAACAATCTTATTATCTGCATTATGAAGCTTAGCTCTTACGGTCAGATCCTTCCATTGCCTGTCAGTATAGTTTTTCAGTGTAACTGACAGGTCCAGTTTTGCATTTACAAAATTCTCATCCAGATCGGTTACAGCGACCCAGTCAAAGATATGTATTCCGGGAGCCGCAAAAAGCCAGACATTATCGAAGATCCCTGCCAGGCGCCAGTAATCCTGATTTTCAAGATAATAGCCATCAGAATATTTATAAACAACAACAGCGATACTATTTTTTCCCGTCTTCAGGTAATCACTGATGTTGTATTCAGCAGGTTCCTGTCCCCCTTCATTATACCCGACCTCTTTCCCATTGATCCAGATAAATGAAGCAGAAGCTGTTTTTTCCATTCTTAGAAAAACTTCCCTATTTTTCCAGAAAGAAGGGATATTGAAGGTTCTTCTGTATGCACCAGCAGGATTATACTCCCGGGGCACCTTTGGTGGATCGGGTCTGAAAGGAGTTGTAACATTCCTGAAAAGAGGATCTCCGTATCCTTTCATCTCCCAGTTGGACGGGACACTGATAGTATCCCAACCAGTATCCTTATAGCCGGGATTAAAGAAACCTGACGGGACTCCCTCCGGAGTATCTGAATAATGAAATTTCCAGATACCGTTGAGTGACAAATACCACGGGCTCTTCTCATAGATGTTCATGACAGCATCACCGGTGTTCAGAAAAGGAACAACCGGAACATGTCCATCCTCCTGATTCATTTCAAAAACCGACGGATTTTCGATATAGTAATAGATATCAGAAAGGAAGGGCTTATTCTGGGAAAAAGATAATGCAAGTACTGCAATATTGAGAATAATTGTCAGAAACAGTCTTTTCATCCGGTATAATTTTAGGTATTGAAATATAAGTAAAAATGTCAAGACCTCCAATACCTGATAATGCTCCTGTTCTGTCATCATTTACCGGGGAAAAAGTTTTTCGGATTCAGATGCATTACTTCTTCATAATTTCCTAATTTCGATGTTCAAATTACCGGAACATAAAATAGAAATCATTATGAAAAGAACGCCTGACTTCAAAATACTCTTTTTATCTGCACTGGCAGTGTTGGTCCTGTCATCATGCAATAAAAAAGAAGCATCTGACAAGCTTACGATCGGATATGAAAAATACACAATGCCGAATGGCCTGCAGGTAATTCTGCATACAGATCATTCGGATCCCATGATATCTTATACAATAATGTACCATACCGGGTCGAGCAGGGAATTGCCCGGCAAAACAGGATTTGCACATCTTTTTGAGCATCTTCTTTTCGGAGGCTCGGAAAATGTTCCAGCAGGGATATTCGACAAAGTGATTGAAGGGGCCGGAGGTATGAACAATGGTTTTACAAACCGTGACGTAACAACATATTTTGAGGTATTTCCAAGGAATGCCCTTGAAAAAGTTCTCTGGCTTGAATCTGACAGGATGGGCTTTTTCATAAATTCTGTCACTCCACGACTTCTTGCCATACAGCAGAATGTCGTTCAGAACGAGAAGAGGCAGGGTGAAGATAATTCCCCCTATGGATTCACTGATTATGTCGTTCTGAAGAACCTCTATCCCCAGGGGCATCCCTACAGCTGGGAAGTTATTGGAGAAATGGAAGACCTGAGAAATGCATCACTTGATGATGTAAGAACCTATTATGAGAAGTTCTACGGGCCGAATAATGCAACTCTCGTTCTTTCAGGCGATTTCAATCCTGATTCAGCAAAGTTGCTACTGAATAAATATTTCGGGGAAATAAAATCTCACGGAGAACCTGGAACGCGGAACCCCATGCCAGCATCTCCTGCTGAGACAAAGAAATTATTTCATGAAGACAATTTCGCCAATGCCCCGGAGCTTACCATGGTATGGCCAGGTCCGGAACAATACAGTAAGGATTCATATGCACTCGACATTCTGGCCAGGATACTTGCAGATGGTAAAAAGGCTCCCTTTTACAAGGTTCTTATAAAGGAAAAACAACTCACATCGGCTGTAAATGCTTATAACAATGCATCGGAACTGGCCGGTGAATTTACCATAAGTATAAGGGCCAACGAAGGAAAGACCCTGAAGGAAATTGAGGAAGCAGTTTCTGAGGCATTCGCCCGGTTCGAGAAAGATGGCCTGACCCGGAATGACGTGGACAGGATCAAAGCCCTGGGTGAAAAGAACTTCTATGATAATATAACCGGTATACTTGGTAAATCACTTCAGCTGGCATTATATAACACCCTGCTGAATGATCCCGGATTCATTGAAAAGGATATTGAAAATATAAAAGCAGTTACAAAAGAAGACATTATAAGGGTTTATGAATCATACATAAAAGACAAACCGCGCATTGTGACAAGCTTTGTTCCAAAGGGTAAACCTGAGCTTGCAGCCACAAATTCTTTAAGGGCAGATATCAGAGAGGAAAATATAAATGAAGCCTCCCAGGTCGACATCGCCGGGGCTGGAGTTGAGCAGACGGCCAAAAGTCCTTCTGCCCTCGACCGGACAGTAGAGCCTCCCGCAGGACCTGAACCCGAGGTGAAGGTGCCTGACGTATGGAAAGCAGAGCTGAAAAACGGAATAAAAGTATTCGGCATAATAAACAGTGAATTGCCTCTTGCCACAATGAACATAGTTATCGACGGAGGGTCAGGCCATGATGACCTTGCTAAACCCGGCGTGGCTTCACTCACAGCATCTGTTCTTCCTCTTGGCACAAAAAACAAGACCCCTGAACAACTCGAGGAAGAGATTGAATTACTCGGCTCAGAGATCACTGTTTATTCAGGTCGTGAGGAAATTACCATGGCAGCCAGCATGCTTTCAAGGAATTTTGAAAAAACAGCTCAACTGATGAAAGAGATAATTCTTGAACCCAGATGGGATACAACTGAATTCCGGCTTGCCAGAATAAGGACAAAGAACAATCTGATTCAATCTGAGGCAAGACCTGGCTCTGTAGCATCAAATGGATTTTACAGGCTGATTTATGGTGATAAAAATATTTTCGGATATAACCAGTCAGGGACGAAGGAGACTATTGACAACATTACAATCGATGATCTGAAAACATATTATGAGAACAATTTTTCTCCTTCATCAGTAAGAATCCTCATCTCAGGTAATATATCAAAAGAAAAGGCTCTTGCAATATTGAATCCTCTTGCAGAACAGTGGAAAGCAAAAGATATCATTCAAAAAAGCTGGCCCCAGCCTGCTGAACCTGAAAAATCGATTATTTATTTTATTGATATCCCCGGTTCGAGGCAGTCTGTTGTGTATGCGGGATATCCATGCATTTCAAGAAGCGATCCCGACTATGTGAAGATCGATTTTATAAATTACAGGCTTGGAGGTGCATTCACAAGCATCCTGAACCAGATCCTTCGTGAGGAAAAAGGATACACTTATGGTGCATCGAGCTATCTGCCCGAAATGAGGTCAATAGCTCCGTTCACTGTATCCACAAGTGTAAGGTCAGATGCTACCTTTGAGACTGTGAAAATCATAAAAGAGGAGATGGAGAAATATGGAAAAAACTTGTCAGATACCGATCTCACGTTCATTAAAAACTGTATGATCAGGTCTAATGCCCTCCGTTTTGAAACGAACAATGCCCTGGCAGGAATGCTTTCAACAATGGCAAAATATAACTTCCCTGTCGATTACATAAAAAATGAGGAAAATACAATCAGAAATATGACACTGGAGGAAAGCCGGGAGATTGCCGCCCGCTATATCAGACCCGATAAAATGTATTATTTGATTGTTGGTGATGCAGCAACACAGTTGTCCAGCCTGGGGAAAATAGGATTCGGGAAACCGGTTCTGATCAACAGATAGTATTCATAAAAGGTCTGTTAAAAAACTGGAAATCCTCCTGATCCCCTACTAATCGTAACTAAAATTACCGGGGAATTTAATTTGCAGTCATTTCAAGAGTAGCAACATAATAATTTATGTCAGTTGTTATTGATGGATTCTCTGCACCAAGTTCAATTGTTTCAAACCTGCCGGAAGGTTTTATATCCATTCTTTGTCCGTTGACATAAATCCTGATGGGCATATTGAACCCTGCCACACAGTTGTTCCATCTGAATGTCAGTTTGGTTCCTTTGACATAATACTCAAAAACCGGTATCCGTATATCTCTTAGATACTGGTCAAAAACAGGCTTCAGGTCGAGTCCGGTTTTTTCCGAGAGATATTTCTCTATTTGTGATCCTTTAACTACCTGGTGATAAAAGTCCCTGTTCAGTCCTCTCAGAATGCCTCTCCACTTTTCATCATCGTCAATTATCTGCCTGATCATATGAAGCATGTTTCCTCCCTTGTAGTACATGTCGCCTGATCCGCTGCTGTTTACATCATATTTACCTGTAACAGGCCTGTCATTCCTTATATTCCGGCGGCTGCCAAGGACATAAGCGGAACCGGCGTCCTTACCATAATAATACTCAACATATAGGTTTTCTGCATAATTCCCAAAGCTCTCATGTATCCACATATCGGCAACGTCCTCATTCGTGATGCTGTTGGCGAACCATTCATGGGCTGACTCATGTATGATAATAAAATCGAATTTCTCACCCCATCCTGAACTGCTGAGATCTGTTCCTCTGTAGCCGTTATGATATCCGTTTCCATAGGTCACTGAACTTTGATGTTCCATCCCGAGATAAGGTGCTTCAACAAGTTTATAACCATCTTCATAAAAAGGATAAGGGCCGAACCAGTATTCAAAAGCGGCCAGCATCATGGGAACCTGTTTAAACTGGATCTTTGCCTTCTCAACGTTTTCCTTAAGAACATAATAGTCACATGTCAGTTTGCCCTTTTCTCCGTTAAAAACCTCTGAAAAATGAGCATAGTCTCCAATATTGATGTTAACTCCGTAATTATTTATGGGATTGCCGACAAACCAGTTATAGGTAGTTGTATTGTCTTTCTTTCTGACAACACTTCTAAGCCTTCCATTTGATACATCCATCAGGTTAGAAGGCACATTTACGCTAATAAGCATGCTGTCGGGCTCGTCGTACATATGATCCTTGCAGGGCCACCAAAGGCTTGCACCGTTGCCCTGGCACGAAGAGGCAACAAACGGCAGCCCCTTGCTGTCTTTTGTCCAGGTTATTCCTCCTTCCCATGGAGGTCTTTTTGATACTTTAGGCCTTCCGCCGTAGCTTATTACGACAGAATTAACAGATCCGGGGATTTGTTCTTCATGGAGCTTAATATAGTATACATTTCCATCCCTTGTGAAGTCAAGCTTTTTCCCGTTCTGCACGGCCAAGGTAATACCAAGAGGCGGCTGAAGGTCAATCTGCATAATGTTGTTTCCGCTGTTTACACGATATGTAACCGTATTACTTCCATATATCGTACTATCGGCTGGTCTTACATTAATATCAAGATGGTAATAATTAAGATCCCACCAGGCTCTTTCAGGTGTTATCGATCCCCTCAGCGAGTCCTGATGAGTGAATTTTCTATCTTGTGGTGCAAGGTATTGTGCCCGGGCAGGTATCATGCACGACAAAACAACAATTAGAATGATAGTAATACTGAGTTTATGCATAGAAGGTTAAAATAGTTAAAATAGTTTAAATGACAAAAGTAAAAAGATAAAATTATTAATATTGCCTTATGAGAAGAGAACTTGCTTTACTACTTTGTATAATTCTGCCGGAACTATTAATACCATCGCTGTCAGGACAACTTTCATCAAATCTGCCGATTGTTGTAATTACCACTCAGGGTGGTGTGGATATTCCTGACGAGCCAAAGATAATAGCTGATATGAAAATAATCAGCAATGGTAACAGCATCAGAAACAATGAAGGAGATCCGGGAAATGTATATTCAGGTATAGTTGCAATAGAGACCAAAGGACAGTATTCAGGTATTCTACCCCAGAAACCATTTCTTCTTGAGACACGTGATGCCAGTGGCAATAATCTTAATGTGCCGATACTGGGAATGCCTGAGGAAAATGACTGGGTACTTACAGCAAACTATAATGATAAAGTTTTCCTCAGAAATTTCCTTTCATTTGAGATTTTTAGAAAAATGGGGCATTATGCGCCACGGACTGTCTATTGTGAAGTTGTAGTGAACGGCGAATATCTGGGCATTTACCTCATGGGAGAAAAGATCAAACAGGACAAAAACCGCGTAAATATTTCAAAACTCAATCCTGATGAGAATACTGGTGATAATCTTTCCGGAGGTTATATTTTTGCAAATGATTATTATGACAACAGCAACAGCTGGCTTAGTAATTTTTCTCCCTTAAATAAACCTGGCGCTGAAGTTCATTTTGTTTATATTGATCCTAAACCAAACGAACTGACTCAAATTCAAAAGACATATCTGAAAGACTATGTTGATTCTTTCGAACAGACACTTTACAGCCCTTCCTTCACGGATCCGGTATCCGGATACAGGGCATATCTTGATGTCAATTCCTTTATAGATTATTTTATTCTTGAAGAATTGTCAAGGAACGTGGACGGATATAAGAAAAGCCGCTATTATTACAAAGATAAGGATAGCAAGGGAGGAAAGATTAAATCAGGCCCGCCATGGGATTTTGACTGGGCTTACAAAGATGCCAGGGAAGACTGCATTCACACGGATGCCACAGACGGATCGGGTTGGGCATACAGAATAAACGAATGTGATGTATCTCCAGTTCCTCCTTCATGGGAAGTCAGGCTTCTTGAGGATGAAAATTTCGCAAACAGGATCCATGACAGATATTTTCATCTCAGAAATACATATCTCAGTGAAACATACCTGAATCATGTAATCGATTCTGTTGCCGGACTTCTCGATGAAGCCCAGCAGAGGCATTATGAAAAATGGCCCATACTTGGTATCAATGTCGGAACTGCCGAATCTGGAGAACAGCCTCTGACATATGCTGGTGAAATTGAGAAGTTTAAAAGCTGGATCCACAGAAGACTGGCCTGGCTTGATGAAAATATGATCGGACAAGCTACAGACAATGGTGAAGAAATATCACAGCCTGTCTTCAGGATATTTCCCAATCCGGTCTCAGATCAACTTAATATTGAATCGGATGATGTCATTCAGCAGGTTGCAGTTTTTACTGTTACAGGAAAGATTGTTCTTAATACAAGGGAGACCGGACAGTATCATATTTCCATTGATGTCTCCACCCTGCCACCCGGATTATATATTATTTATATAAATACCGCATCAGGCAATATATTCAGCAGTAAATTCGTGAAAAAATAGTTTTATATTTATATCTGATCTGAATTTAAATCTATTATCATGATACGATCAGTACCGCTGACATTAATGGTTATTTTCCATTTATCCCTGATTACCGGAAGTTTAACAGCACAAGATTCACCTCGTTCGCGTGAATCGTTCAATACCGGATGGAAGTTCATCAAATTCTTCAACGCCTCATATGATGTGGCCATATTTGATAAAGAACCGGCCGGACTGCAGATGCCGGAGTTAAATGATCAGAGCTGGCGATCTCTCGATCTGCCGCACGATTGGGCCATTGAGGGTCCTTTCAATGACACCCTTGAGAATAATACCGGCCTTCTGCCATGGAAAGGAATTGGGTGGTACAGAAAACATTTCAGGCTGGAAGAAAATGATAAAGGGAAAAGGATATATGTCGATTTTGACGGTGCAATGGCATATTCTGAAGTATGGCTTAACGGGAAATTTGTTGGAGGATGGCCATATGGATATACATCTTTCAGACTTGACCTCACCCCCTATGCCGAATTTGGGAAGGACAACCTTATTGCAGTCAGACTCGACACGAAGAAATGGGATTCACGCTGGTATCCCGGAGCTGGCATTTACCGTAATGTCTGGCTTGTTAAAACATCACAGATCCATATTTCAGACAACGGACTGTTTTGCACCACTCCCGAAATAAAAAAAGAAAGCGCTGTTCTGAGTGTGAGCGCTGAGGTGGAAAGCCATCTGGCCGTGCCGGTTGATGTCACAATTAAGGCAACTGTATATAAGATTGACAGAAACGGAAATCACTCATCTGTTCCTGTTGCCGAATCCATTACTGCTACAGCTGGTCTTCAGGCTTCATCCTCACATATATTCAGGCTTGATGTTCCTGTTAAGGAACCCGTTCTGTGGAATCTCGATGATCCCCAGCTTTATAAAGCAGTTGTGACTGTTTATAACGGCAGGGAAATAACAGATGTCTGTGGAACAAGTTTTGGATTCAGAACACTTGATTTTACTGCGCGCGACGGGTTTTTCCTTAACGGGAAAAAAGTACCTGTTCAGGGAGTATGCAATCATCACGATCTTGGAGCTCTGGGAGCAGCCTTTAATACAAGGGCGGCGGAACGACAGCTTGAGATATTAAAAGAAATGGGGTGCAATGCAATCAGGACAAGCCATAACCCTCCCGCCCCGGAACTTCTGGATCTTTGCGACAGGATGGGTTTCCTTGTTGAAGATGAGGCATTTGACGCATGGAAAACACCCAAGAAAAGGAATGATTACAACAAGCTGTTCTACTCATGGCACGAAGAGGATCTGCGGGCTATGGTCCGCCGTGACCGCAACCATCCTTCGGTATTCATCTGGAGTACAGGCAATGAGGTGAGCGATCAGAATAATCCCGCTCTTTCGGAAAGCCTCAGGCAGATAATAAAAGCCGAAGACAATACACGACCTGTAACTGTAGGATGTAATTGGGATGAATCGGGAACCAACGGTTTCCAGAAGACAGTCGATGTTTTTGGAATCAATTACCGGTTGTACCGGTATGACGCCTTTTTCGCTCATAAAGACAATGAAAACAAACCATTTCATTCCAGTGAGTCGGCATCTACAGTCAGTTCAAGGGGGGAATATTTCTTTCCCGTGGTTGAGGGCGACCTGAATAACAATCTGCCCGGGCATGGAATATTCCAGATATCATCGTACGACCTTGCATATCCTGCATGGGCATCGACACCCGACCAGCAATGGGAGATGCAGGATAAATATCCCGGGGTATTTGGTGAATTTGTCTGGACAGGATTTGATTATATCGGCGAACCAACTCCGTACGGAGGCGACCTTACGGGTCTGAGACCTGGTACAAGGCGATATGATCAGGCAAAAGCTCTGCTTGATATGCAAAATGTTACCGAAGTACCATCAAGAAGCAGTTATTTCGGCATTCTCGATCTTGCAGGCTTTAAGAAAGACCGGTTTTACCTTTACCAGTCGAAATGGAGGCCTGACCTGCCTATGGCGCACATACTCCCTCACTGGAACTGGCCCGAAAGGAAGGGCCAGGTAACCCCTGTTCATGTATATACCTCAGGAGATGAGGCTGAACTTTTCCTGAACGGGAAATCACTGGGGAAAAAGAAAAAAGGACAATATGAATACAGGCTGAGATGGGATGATGTGATATACCAGCCTGGGGAACTGAAGGTTGTTGCATATAAAAACGGGACATTATGGGCAGAGGACAGGGTTGTTACCACTGGCAGGCCTTATCAGCTTGGCATCACTTCCGACAGGCAGTCAGTGATTGCCGATGGCAATGACCTGGTATACATAACCGTTCAGATTGAGGACAGGAACAAACATGTTGTGCCGCGCAGCAGTAATCTGGTGAATTTCAACATAGCCGGTCCGGGGAAAATAGTGGCAGTTGATAATGGCGATGCAACAAGCCATGATCCTTTTCAGGCAAATTACAGGAAAGCTTTTAACGGATTGTGCCTCGTAATAGTAAAAGCTGAAAAAGGCGCTTCAGGTTCGTTTGTTGTAAAAGCTTCTTCAAAGGGATTGAAGGAAACCTCAGTCACGGTTAACATATCTGAAAAGTAACATGGAGATTCATTTCAGGAACAGGAATGAATATAGAGTATGGCTCAAAAAGTACGGAGCATCGGAAAAAGAGCTATGGATCAGATTCTACAAGAAGCATACAGGTATTGAATGCATTCCTTATGGTGATGCAGTTGAAGAGTCTCTGTGCTTTGGATGGATCGACGGAAAGTTAAAAAGTATAAATGACGAATATTATATCCAGAGATATACCCCTCGCAATCCTAAAAGCGGATGGTCGCGCTCCAATATTGCCAGGATGGAAAAGATGATAAGCCAGGGCAAGGCTGAAAAACCTGGTCTTGATGCATATCAGGTTCTTATAAACAAGCCTGAACTTGCATACAATAACAGGTCGTCCGGGGAACTGGTGATTCCGGAAGATCTTAATGCACAGCTCAGTCGTGATGAAACAGCATTGGCAAATTTCAACAATTTCCCTCCTTCTGCACGAAGACTTTATATTGACTGGCTTAACAGTGCAAAAAAGGCAGAAACACGTCCGGCACGCATTGCCAAAATTGTTGAATTTGCGAAGCTCAATAAGAAACCGGGAATGATGTAATTTAAAAATATTTTAATTAAGCTGCAACCTTTCCTGAGAAGAGACGTCTATTCTGCATAACTAGCCCTTAATATGCTTTGCCTATAATTCTTTTATAAAATAAAATCACACCAAACCTTTTAAAAATGAATCTTAAACGCCGCGAATTTATCAGAATCAGCGGTATCACTGCAGCCGGATCATTGATCGTTCCTGCTGTATTTCAATCCTGTAAACCACAGATCAGACTTTCGAATGATGCAGAAAGTTATCTTTCACATTTTGAAGTCACCCGTCAGCAGCTTGAAAAAGTGATATCCGCAGCAATGGAAAAAGGTGCAGATTATGCAGACCTTTTCTTTGAACATACCCTCGAGAATTACAGCTCGCTCGAGGACAATAAGGTTAACAGCGCATTTTCAAATGTAGGATATGGTGTAGGGATCCGCGTTCTGAAAGGTGACCAGACAGGTTATGCTTATTCTGAAAATGTTACTCTGGAAGCTATGCTGAAGGCAGCCGGAACAGCTGCCAACATTGCCGATGGCAAGCCGCGGTTTTCTCCTGTCAATATTACCGAATTTAATAAACCTGATTATTACCCAATAGCCTCATCATGGGAAGACACCCTGGTAAAAGAAAAAATTCCATTCATACAGAGGCTGAATGACAATATTTTCGCGGCCGACCCGAAAGTAACCAGGGTCAATGCCGTTCTGGGTGACACATCATCTTATATCATGTTTTATAATTCTGAAGGATTGCTCGCATGGGATTATCGTCCGATGGTAATATTCGGAGGGGTTTGTATAATGGAAAAAAACGGAAGGATTGAAAACTATTTTGCAGGCCAGTCGTTCAGGATGGGAGCGGAATTCCTTACAAATGAGATCGTTGATGAAATTGCCAAAGAGGCTGTAGAGAAGACCTCAATGTTGTTTGAAGCCGGAATGCCAAAAGCAGGCGAAATGGAAGTTGTAATGGGTGCAGGCGATTCGGGGATACTTCTGCATGAAGCAATAGGACATGCATTTGAAGCTGACTTCAACAGAAAGAACCTTTCGATATTTGCTGACAAAATGGGTAAAAAAGTTGCTGAGGATTTTGTTAATATAGTTGATGACGGAACATTGAAAGGCAAACGCGGTGCAATAAATTTCGATGATGAAGGGAATCCTTCGGAAAAGACAAGGATTGTCGGGAACGGAATCCTTTCGAGCTATCTTCATGACAGGATAAGTTCAAAATACTATAATGTAAAACCTACCGGGAACGGAAGGAGGCAGGACTTCAGAAATATACCGATCCCGAGAATGAGATGTACCTATATGGAAAACGGACCACATAAGAAGGAAGAGATCATTGCAAGTGTAAAGAATGGGGTGTATGTCGACAATTTCAGCAATGGAGAAGTAAATATTGGCCAGGGTGATTTTACATTTTTCGTAAAATTCGGATATCTCATTGAAAACGGGAAACTGACAAGGCCGGTTAAGGATTTCAACATTATCGGTAATGGCCCTCAGGCACTTGCTGATATGTCGATGGTAGCTGATGATCTTGTAATAACAAACGGTATGTGGACATGCGGAAAGAACGGCCAGGGAGCACCCAACTCAATGGGTATCCCGACAGTTAAAATAAAGAAACTCACAGTCGGGGGGACAAATGCATAATAACTGAAATTAAACTGAAATGAATACAACAGAAAAATACAGCCTGGCTGAAATGGCCGTTGATCATGCCCTGAAATGCGGAGCTGACCAGGCATCAGCCAATATTTACGAGAACAGGAGCAATAACATTGAGATAAGGGATCAGCTTATTGACAGTCTTAAGGAATCAAACCGGTCGGGACTGTCAATTAACCTCTATGTCAATAAGAAATACTCTTCACATTCCACAAACAGACTCAAAAAGGAGGATCTTCTCAAATTCATAGAAGAAGCAGTGAATGCAACAAAATTCCTGGCTGAAGATGAATTCCGTTCATTACCCGATCCGGAACTTTATTACAAAGGCGGAGGGCCCGATCTGGAAACATTTGATCCCAAGCTTGATTCCTTGGATGCAAAAACAAAAATTGACCTCGCAAAGGAAGTATTGAATGAGGCTTATGGCAAAGACGAAAGAATAATATCGGTGAGTTCCTATTATTCCGACAGCATTTCCAGTTCAGTAATGGTTGCCAGTAACGGATTCAGTGGTGATTCAGCCAATACAAGGGTTTCCCTTACAGCTTCCGTATCAATGAAAGGCGAAACAGGGAGACCTAATGATTATTGGAATGAGAATTCATTGTTTTTTGACAGACTCATAAAAAAAGACATCGGGAGCAAGGCACTGGAAAGGACAATAAACAAAATGAATCCCAAAAAACTTGTTTCGGGCAAGTATCCTGTCATAATTGAAAACCGCGTTTCAGCAAATCTCCTGTACCCTGTTTACCAGGCCCTTACCGGTTCAAGCATCTACCAGAAACAGTCATTCCTGATCGGTAAGGAAAACCAGAAGATCACATCCCGGCTTCTGTCTGCAGTTGATGATCCTCTGATAACCGCAGGACCTGGTTCGCGTCATTTTGATGAAGAGGGAATTGCTGCGGTCAGACGACCAATAATTGAGAACGGAATACTTAAAAGCTTTTATATCGATAATTATTATGGCAAAAAACTCGGAATGAAACCCAATTCGGGGAGCAGCTCAAATGTCATATGCAGTACAGGCAACAAAAACCTGAAAGAACTAATAGGATCACTTAAAAAAGGTGTCCTTATTACTGGTTTCATTGGAGGAAACTGCAATGGATCGACAGGTGATTTCTCTTACGGCATTGAGGGATTTTATATCGAAAACGGCGGGATAATTCATCCTGTAAATGAAATGAACATCACAGGTAATATGAACAGTTTCTGGTTTAACCTTGCTGACCTCGGCAATGATTTCAGGGAAGGCGATTCTCTCAGGATCCCATCTCTTTTATTTGATAATATTGACCTCAGCGGATTATAAAACAAACAAATTTGTATACACTAATCTTAAATCATTATGAAAAGAATTTTACTCATCGGACTTACACTCCTGATTTCAATTGGCATCTCCTCAAGGTCAGATGCACAGAAACCTGACTTCAACGGCAAATGGAAGCTTGATGCTTCAAAATCGACTCTTCCGGAATATACACCTGTTCTTACACGAATAACTGTAGCTGTCAGGGGTGACAGCCTCCTGACCCAACGCTTTTATGATACAGGCGACGGACAGGAATATCCTTTTACTGAAAATGTAACACTTGATGGTAAGGAGTATAATATTACAATTTATGATATGCCGCGTAAAACAAAAGCCTCAGCTTCATCTGAAGACGGATCATTTTATATCGAATCAACAACTACAACAGGCAGCGGGGACTTCGTTTCAAAAGAGACCTGGAAAACCGATCCTGGAAATAAAGTTCTGACTATCAGCTTTAAGAATATTATGGAAGGGAATGAGGGATCAGGGTCGTTCATCCTGAATAAGATCGAGTAATTGAATTCTAATATCAGGGAGCGGAACACAGTGAAAAAATTATCCGCTCCCTTTTTCGATACAGTATTCAATCAATATGACCAGTATGATGGCCCGCTTTTTACAAAACTTACCGGAATATCATTTATGAAATTCTTTAGCCAGTCAGCGCAATACTCCATACCTGCTTCCTCGGAATTGACATGGCCAATGAAAATCACAGCTTTTTTCCTTCCCTGATCAACGGCATCACGCATATATTCATAAGTTTCCCACTGTGGTACCTCGCCAGCAATAAGAACCTCCGTATCAGTCTGTCCAAGGATCCTGATATGATAACTGCTTCCGGGAGCCCCGGGAGCAAGTCGTACCTTTGTTAATTTCATCTTAGGGTCACCAATCACATAAAATGCAATTCCGGGAAAGACTATCTTAAGGTCCTTAAGAAGATTCTCAAGTGTTGTTTCAGGCAGGGAAAACTCATCAAGCTTATCATTTGACACATAGGTTTTCCATCCCAGTTTCGAAACCATGCCTGTTAAAATGCCATCGGGTTTGATGCTGTGGATATAATCGTGAAATCTCCAGATAACAATATTATGATCCCTTATGTATTTCTGTTTTTCCTGAAAAACCGGATCATTCCTGAATTGTGAAGTCTGGTCGGTGTGATTGTAATATAATGGTTCATGAACAATTATCAGGTTGCAGTTCATTTCGACAGCCTTTTTCAATACAGGCATTGTTGCGAACATGGTAGTGACAATACCAGTTATCATTGTTTCAGGGTTTCCCTCCTTGATCACATCAACTGTGTTTGGTATTACGGGAGCACCTGTTTTTTCAATGATTTTCCCAATCACTGCAGATGCCGGTAGTCCGGGACCGGAAGTTGATGTCTGGCCATTGAGGTTTACCATAAAAGCAGTCAAAGCTGCAATTGCCAGAAAAGTTTTTAGTGATTTCATTTGAGTACTATGTTAGTTGTTAAGTGTTGCATGTTGCATGTTGCATGTTGCATGTTGCTGTTTGCTGGCTACTAATAGCTGATAGCTGATAGCTGATAGCCGATAGCTTTTAAATAAAAATTAGTATCAGCAGTTGTGCCATAAAGATTCTCAGAAACATTACCAGAGGGTATACTGATGCATAAGCGATTGCCGGTGCTTCAGATTTTGCAATGCTGTTTGCAAAGGCCAGCGCCGGAGGATCAGTCATACTGCCTGAAAGCAGGCCGCAAATTTCCAGATAATTACGCTTCAGAATGATCCTTGAAAAGAATCCCGTAACCATGATAGGAATCAGGGTGATAAGAACTCCGTAAAACATCCAGATAAAGCCGTCGCCGCTTGCCAGTGAAGGGACAAACTGTTCTCCTGACATAAGACCAACGCTTGCAAGGAACAACACAATCCCTATTTCCCGGAGCATAAGGTTGGCACTGGTGGTTGTATAGGATACAAGAGAAAATTTATGTCCGAACCTGCTAAGCAAAATTGCGATTATAAGAGGTCCACCTGCAATTCCAAGTTTTATCGGATGAACCATTCCAGGTATCCTGAAAGGAATACTTCCAATCAGAACCCCTGCCAGGATCCCAACAAAGATTGGTATAATATCAGGCTCCTCGAGCCTTTTCATTGAATTACCAAGCACCCTTGTTACTTGAGCGACCGACTTTACATCCCCGACGACAGTAAATCTGTCTCCCATCTGTATTTGCAGTCCCCGAGACGGAACAAACTCAATACCAGATCTGTAAACCCTTGTAATATTTATATTAAACCTTGATCTCAATTTAAGTGATCCCAGTGTTTTACCGCTAATATCCTTATTGGTAACAATAAGTCGCCTCGATATGAGGCTTCCAGGTCTGGCCGAAAGGTCCATCTCGCTCAAAACACCGGTTTTTGCAAGTATTTCAGGGATAAGACCTTTTTGTGCCACCACAAGGATAATATCATTCTCATGAATAACAGTGTCGGAAGTTGCTGGCAGAAGCTCACCCTTATGTAATACTCTTGATATTACAAACCCTGTTCCGAATAGCCTGGATATATCCTCAACAGATCTGTTGAAGGCAACAGGATTATTTACAAGTATATTTATTTTTTCAGGGATTGTCTCTGCCGGATATTGTTCATTCATAATGATTTCCATCTCCTTCTCAACATCTATTTTCAAAGTCTTGCGAATAATAATCATGGTCAGGATTATTCCAAGGACACCAAAAGGATATGCAACAGCATATCCCAGCCCGATATCAGGAATTGCTCCGCCAGTGATATTTCCTGTCTGGGTCAGTGCATTCTGTGCAGCACCGAGTCCGGGCGTGTTTGTCACGGCTCCCGACATGATTCCCGTCAGTATTGGTACCGGAGTTCCGGCCACAAAATGGATAGTTAATGTTGTCATAACACCCAGGAGGACAATGGCACACGCAAGAAGATTCAGCAAGGCTCCGCCTTTTCTGAAGGAAGTAAAAAACCCCGGGCCAACCTGGAGACCGATTGAAAATACAAACAGAATAAGGCCGAAATCCCTTATAAATTCAGCCACAACACGATTGACCTTCAACCCAAAATGGCCCATAAGTATTCCGGCAAAAAGGACAAAGGTAATCCCCAGGGATACACCGCTGATTTTCCGTTTACCCAGGAATACCCCTGCTGCAATTACAACACTGTAAAGAAATATTGTCTGTGCAGCAGATTCTCCCCAAAGCAGATTATTAAACCAGTTCACTATATTATTCTACAATAATCATATTACAGAGATCATTCCTCGGATATTCTGCAGATATATTTTTCAGTCCGGAGGATTACAGAGTTCCTGATAAAAGCAGGAGTAGCCCATATCCCTGAATCCATCTGGTTTCTCGCAACGGTTTCTTTGTTCCGCCCGGCTCTTATCGCAAGCACTTCTCCTTTAATTGAAAAGAACCAAACATTGCCGTTAACAAAAACCGGAGAAGCATTATGATCTGAGCGCTGGCGTTCTGACCATATTTCCTTTCCATTTGATGCGTCGAGGCACATCAGTAAATTCCTTGTAGTTACAGTGTAAATCAGTCCGTCTTTTATCACAGGTGTAAGCATTTGGGTATGGGCAATATCATCGCGCCTTTTCCAGAGGATATTCGTGGAAGTGATATCACCACTTCCTTCGGGGTTTACTGCCAGCATCTCCGAATAAGTAGGAGGAGGATCTTCCATGGAACCAGTATAGAAATACACTATTCCCTTCTCAGAAAACGGCATCGGTACTGTCGACTCTGCGCCTCTTACAACTCTCCATATCTCTTTTCCCGTCATGGGATCATAAGCACAGCAGACAGCTGAACCGTTCGAAATAAGCATGTCCCTTCCCTTTATATTCAGTATCAATGGTGTAATGTAGGCCTTTTTTCCGATAGTTGGCAAAAGCTTGTAAGGATCCTCAGGCCTGTCAGTACGCCAGACCTGTTTCCCTGTCGATTTATCGAGGGCAATTATATAACGGATGTCAGTCCCTTCATAATGCAGTATAAGCAGGTTTCTATAAAGTACCGGTGAAGATCCCGGACCCTGTACATGATTACATTTCAGATCTGTGCGTTTCCACACGACTGATCCGTCGGTGGTTCTTATGCATGCAGTGCCAAGACTTCCAAAATGAACATAGACAAAACCCTTTTCTATGCATGGAGTTGGGCTGGCATATGTATTTATTCCATGCTTTCCAATCTCCTGGTCCGAAGTAAAGACTTTTATATCATAAATTATTTTGCCCGTCCTGAAGTCGACACATACGGCAAACAGTTCCTTCCCGTCCAAAGTAGCTGTTGTTACCCAGATCTGATTGCCGTAAACTACCGGGGAGGAATGTCCTCTTCCATGTATTTCCGTCTTCCATTTAGTTGTCGAATTATCCCATTTAAGAGGTATCTTTTCGTCTGCCGCAATGGCATTAAGCATGCTGCCTCTGAAATGAGTCCAGTCAGAGCTTTGTGCCATTGACGTTTGAAGTACCGGCAGCAAAGAAAAAAGGAAAGCTATGTTCTTCAGACAGTGTTTCAGGGTCATAATTATCGTTTTTTGAATATTCTTCTGACAAAGTTCCTGATCCTATTCTCGACATCCCGTTCTTTTCCGGGATATGTCTTTTCGTTCTTTTCAAAAATATCAATTATTTTATCAAAAAGGTTCTTTTCTTTGAAATCGGGACAATCAAGCATGCCCGATAACTCTGCAGGAAGTTCGGGAAATTCAGCAGACAACTGATCCCTGAGGGCAGGGTTCTGTTGTGCCTTTTTTAAAGTCAGGGCTACAAGTGGCAGTGCAAGGGCACTTCCGGAACCATAGGAACCGCTGTTGAAATGGACAGCCCTTGATGAGGCTCCCACCCGCGTTACTATTACAATTCCCGGATTGTAAGCAGCGAACCAGGCATCAGAATAATCCTGTGATGTGCCGGTTTTTCCTGCAAGCGGGAGATCTAATCCATAGACTGTTTTCATTGTGACACCTGTACCTTCCCTTATAGCTTTCTGAAGCATTGCATTCATCAAAAGACAGGATTGCTCTGAAATCAGCCTGTGTTTTTCTGACGGAGCTACTGCCCTGTAAATCTCATCACCGGCTGGAGTAAGCACCGAGCTGATATAATAAGGCTTCACAGAGTATCCCCCGTTTGCAAAGGCAGCATAAGCGACTGCCACTTCTTTCAGATTTGCCTCGGCAGTACCCATCGCAAGAGAGGGTGTATTGTCGAGGGGATATGAAAATCCGAGCCGGTGCCACATTGAATCTACCTTTTCAAATCCAAGACTGAGAAAAAGGCTGAATGTCGGAATGTTCATCGAATGGGCAAGTGCTCCCGACAATGAATATTTGCCTCCGTAGGAATGGTCGTAATTTTCGGGACTCCAGTCGTTAAAACCGGAAAGCTGGACAGAATCATTGTCAAGGTACTGACATGGTTCCATTCCATCTTCAAGGGCAGCAGCATAGATAACAGGTTTGAAGACAGATGCCATCTGCCTTCGCGCCAGAATCTGGTCATAAGGCTGAGTCTTGAAGTCGATTCCTCCCACCCAGACCTTTACGGCTCCTGTTACAGGATCAATTGCAAGCATTCCCGCATGAAGAAGCTTAAGGGAATTCATTAAACTGTCTGAAACACTCAGCGAATCAACATAAATTCCTTTCCAGCTGAAGACTTCCTGAAAAATCCTGCTGTTTGCCCTTTCCTTCAGTTTCAGCCTTTCCAGTTCACGCTGCGTCAGCTGACCAAGGATTTTCCTGCCCGAAGGATTGTTGTATTGTGCATCCAGATATCGCTGCATTAACGACAGATGTTCCCTGAATGCCGACAGGGTATAGTTCTGAAGCTCTGCATTAAGAGTTGTGTTAATCACAAGTCCCTCACGGTCAGGATCCCAAAGCTTTCCTGTGCTCTGTTCAACACCTTCCAGTATTTCTGATAACTCATTTTTTACCTGAACAAGAAAGTAATCTGCAGATCCCGAGGCTCCCGACCGGTTGTAATGGATTACAAGAGGCAGCTTAATCAGAGAATCAGCCTCATCTTTCTTCAGATAACCATATTTCTCCATCTGCTTGAGGACAACATTGCGTCTTTCCTTTGAGTTCTCAGGATGCAGCCGCGGGTTGAAGTATGTGTTGGCCTTAAGCATTCCAACAAGCACTGCCGACTCTTCAACATTCAGTGACCGGGCACTTTTATTAAAAAACCTGCCGGAAGCTGCTTCTAAACCATAGACATTTTCTCCGAATGAGACTGTATTGAGATATAGGTTCAAAATTTCATCCTTGCTGAATACTTTCTCAAGCCGGCGGGCCATAATGACTTCAGTAATTTTGTTTCTTAAAACAGGAAACAGCCCGTTTGCTCTCCTTCCGAACATGTTTTTAGCAAGCTGCTGTGTAATAGTACTTCCTCCTCCGGAACTCTTCCTGTTCATAAGAACAGTTTTTACAAGAACCCGGAAGAAACTCCTTGCATCATAACCCTTGTGATCATAAAACCTTATGTCTTCCGTGGCGATCAGTGCATTAACCAGATGTTTAGGGATTTTGTCAAGAGGGATATTTGTCCGGTTTTCATAGAAATATTTTCCAAGGAGTTTACCATCTTCGGAGTAAACAGTTGACGCTTCGGCATTCCTGTAGTTAAGCAATTCTTCAGTGTTTTTCAGGTCGCCTGAAATCCCGCTGCAGTCTATAAGAACAATAATTATGACGACTGTTAATACTGAAAAAAATAATTTGTATACATTATTTTTCCCCTTACTCTTACTTTTCATTATCGCCATGAATAAATAACAGAACTTTTAAAGATATGAACCTTTCAAATGCATCACGGCTTCCGGAACAAAATCAAGAAAATCATGAATATATTAATTATCTACAAAATGAAGCTTTTATTAAATTATTCCTCCTGGCCATTTTATTTCAAATTAAGCCATTTTTTCCGAATTTTATTTAATAACAAGTCTGACTTCAAGCCTTAAAAATTTCCATTTTAGAGTTCTAAATATTATATTTGGTAATAAGAAATCAATTAATTGTTTTAGCTAAACATGATGTTTTCTGCATATCAGATCTTTTTTTTATTATTAACCTAAACAAAACTGAAATGCCAAATTTCATTGATGAGTTTATGAAGAGCTATGGTTCTGAGGTAACTAAGAATATGTCGGCAACATATGGCCTCGACCAGGGCACAGTCCAGAAGCTGATACCCCAGCTTGTTCCTATTATCCTTGGTGGACTGAAACGTCAGAAGGATGACCGGGGAGGTGATGAACGTGTCGACCACATACTCAACAAATATGGGGATCAGTCGGTTCTTGGCAATATTAAGGATCTCATTTCTGCTAAGGCAAATGATCCCGCGGCAGATGCAAACCTGGGAGGTTTATTGGGAGCCTCCGGCGGAGTTCAGGCAGCCCAGGCTCTTGGAAAATCACTGAACATTGATGCGACTAAAATAATGAAAATGATCCCTGCACTGGCTCCTCTTATCCTTGGAGCATTATCAAAAAAACGCGATTCCAGCGGAGGAATTGGCGGTATCGGTTCTCTCCTTGATGCAGATGGAGATGGAAGCATTATTGATGATGTGGCAGGTTTTATTTTAAAGGGCGGTGCCGGACAGCCAACAAGAGGTAAAAGCGTACTCGGCTCAATCCTCGGAGGATTTTTCCGTAAACAATAATTCCGGATTTTTCCGGCAGATCAGTAAGGCGGCCTAAAATAAAAAGATATTAAGGCACCCTTTTTATTTTTAAAAAAATTACAGTCAGAGAGCTTAAATCTTAATAGGTTTGAAAAACCTAAAACATAAGATCAGCAAGTATTTCGGCTGAACAGCTTGTTTAAATATTTGTTAAATATGTTAAATAAGTTTAAATCAAAGGGATGGACTTGTTAATATTTCATATTTTCGGCCTGAGATTATTAATGAACAGAATAAATAAATTATAATGAAGCGACCCGTCATTATCACCTTTGCGATAATAATCGTTGCGATGGTAGGGTTATATGCCTTTAATAAGCTCGCCTCACATAAGGAGAGCGATTCTCTTTTTGCCGTAGCTTTAAAAGGAAATTTTGAGATATCAATATCAGCATCAGGTGAAATCGTTCCGGAGAATTCAATCGATATAAAGGCTCCGGAAGTAAGCAGGGGAAGAGATTTCCGTGCTTCTGATCTTAAAATAACAGACATGGTCGCTGAGGGGACAATAGTAAAGGAGGGTGATTACATAGCAACCCTCGACAGAACGCAATACAACAATATGCTTAAAGATGAGCTCGAGAGATTATCCACTTACAGAAATAATCTCGAAATGAAAAAGCTCGATACAGCAGTGACCCTCAATAATCTGAGGGATGCCATAAGAAACCAGAAACATTCTCTTGAAGAAGCAGAGATCACCCTTAAGAATTCCAAATACGAACCTCCGACCACAATCAGGCAGGCTGAGATCAATGTTGATAAGCAAAGAAGATTACTTGAACAAAAGCAAAGGGGTTATGAACTCAGGGTAGCCCAGGCTAAAAGAGATATCAGGAACCAGACAACATGGACTAACCGGATTCAAAGAAGGGTCGAAAGCCTTGAGGAAGTTCTCTCAGGCTTTACCGTGACAGCCCCGGCATCAGGTATGGTTGTTTATAAACGGGACAGGCGCGGTAACAAGATCAAAACAGGTTCATCCATAAATGCTTTTGACAGGACTGTGGCAACATTGCCAGATCTTTCAACACTGCTTTCAAAGATTTACGTGAGCGAGATAGATATCAGGAGAATAAAACCAGGCCTCGATGTCGAAATCCGTGTTGATGCATTCCCCGACAAGGTATTCAGGGGGAAGGTGTATAGTGTTGCAAACATTGGAGAAAAGCTCGAGAACTCTGATTCAAAGGTTTTTGAGGTAATGGTAAGGATTAACGGAACAGATGCAGCACTCAGACCCGCAATGACAACAAGCAACAAGGTGATAATCAATACCTATAATGATGTGGTTTACATCCCGACCGAATGCGTGCATGCCGGAACTGATAAAATTCCATATGTCTATACAAAGAATAAAACCAGGCAGATTGTTGTGACTGGTGAAGCCAATGATAAAAATATAATCATTGAGAAAGGTCTGAAGCCAAAGCAGCAGGTTTATATAATCCAGCCTGAAAATGCTGAAGATTTCCGGACTGAGGGAGAAGAACTTATAGGATCGATAATGGCCGGTGCCAGTGCCAGTGCCATGAAATAATCCGGCTTTTTCTAATAATGAATTGATGGAATTTTAGTGATCTCAGCCTTATAAGGTTCTTCTTTTCCGCTGCCCACTGCATAAATCCGGCCGTTCGTAATCTTCATTGCATCTGAGAGTTCGCTATAAGGGATATTCTGAATAGTTAACAGGCCGATATTGTAATTCTCACCGTCAAATCTCCCATAATAAGGCTGATCAATAAGCTGGAAATAATGAATCCCTATAAGTTCGGGACGTGCGAATCCCTGTTCTATATAATTTCTGTATGCGGCAGCCCTCTGTTCCTGACTGATTACACCGGTTATCCCCGTGGCCGGAAGAGCCCTGTCGACTGCACCATGATGAAATTCTCCGATCATAACGGGTTTATTGCTTATCCTCGATATTTCATCCGTTGGAGGAGGATTATATCCGTAGCCGTTTATTGAAAAAACATCAAATCTTTCTCCTGCTTTATAAAGAAGATCAGAACTTATCCAGGCATATCTCATCCCCAGGTTCAGATGATTGCTGTCGACCTTTGCAACCTCATCGCATGGTACATCAACATATTTTTTTACCATTATTTCTGAAAATGCATAGAAATCACTGTCAGCCCTCGAAGAGGGATAATCTTTGAAAACCAATTTTTTCAATTCATCGAAACCTTCGACAGAAATGTTCCATGAACTATTGAATGACTTCAGATCATTACGGTATTTCTCTTTAATCCATTTCACAAATTCATCCTTTGTCGCAGACATTATATCTGTTGCAAACATTTCAAAAGCAAGATTATGGTAACCGAAGGCCCATTGGGGCTCGTTGCGCAGAAAATATCCTACAAGATATGGATCATCCTTATAGTCGTTCAGCTGTTTTGCAAAATCGACTGAGTTCTTTTCGTATTCTTCCGAAAATACGTCGGGAAAATCTCTGTAGATATTAACCTTTGTTCCGGGGAACCTGCTAAGGGGAAGGACATACGGGATTTTGTTTTCCCTTGCAAAATTTATATCCGACCAGTTTCCGACAGTGTTGATGTTCAGGTTTCTCATCAGTCCTGCTGTCATTTTGCTCCAGTGTTTTTTCCAGTCCCTGCCGAATACCCTTATGAGATTTGTTTTATAAAAATCGACGCTTTTCATTCCTCTGGTATCAGCAACCGCCTCGCTGAAAAGTGTATCATCAGGCGAAGGGAGCCACTCAAAAAGATCCTCAATACCATTTACCGGACCTGCAGAGGTCGCTCTTATGCAGTCCATGCCGGCACTCAGGAAAGCATAACCTTCAGGATCAACAAGCCACCACCTTTTGCCGTCATGTTCCGTCCTGAAAAAGCCTGTTGCTCTGAATTTCTTCTCCTTCCATCCACTGTATTTGCTGAAAGACTTGTCGAACATTGCTCCGGTTACTGACTTTTCAAGATCAAGGTTCAGCGCTGCAAGTTCTTTTTCATCATTTATCTTTCCCGGCCATACCCTTTCTACCCTTTGCCCAAAAGCATCAATGACTGGTCTTTCCAGTGGTGCATATGGCTCAGGAAGACTATCCGTCATTTGTACCGAGGCAATTTCAAATACCGGGGTGAAGTATGGTTTGCTGTAAGGTCCGAATCTCAGGTTCACTTTTACTATGTCGGACGGATCAAGGCGGTTGCCTGTAATCGTACCTTTAAGCTGACGAGGGGATCGTGGCAGGAATATTTCCTGAACATCAAGATAGCTAAGGGGGAAAACAACCTTTGTCGGCAACGCAGGATTTATTCCCAGCAGACAGGTGATCCATGGTGTTTCCTGGCCGTTTTTTTCAACCTCGCCGCTTTGCAACACAACTTTGTCCTGTTTTCCGGAATTTTTTCTGAAAAGTTCAAGGGTAATTACTCCGCTGTAATCATTGTCGCCATAAATTTCGAAAACAAAATATCCGGCATCAGCCCAGTTGCCTTTGTCACCTTTCTCCCAAACAGTGACCGATGTCTTTTCTCCTGCAGGTATCACCTGAAGAACTGATCCTTCAAATCCTTTACCATCTGTCATCTTTGTGATCTCAGGATTTCGTTGGGAGATCTCCTTCAGGTCAAACTTGACACTATGTTGTTGCTGATTTCTGGTGCATTCAATTGAAAATACTGATGCAAGAAAAATCAGGAAAATCCTTAAGATATCTCCACTAATTTTCATTTTTTAAGATTTTAAAGGTTCAGGTTTATCGGGGCAAACCCGCCGAAAGCTAATATACAAAAAAGAGGCCGAATAAGAAATCAATTTTAACCGCAAAGTTCCCAAAGCAACATTAACATAATTGATTTACAATTAATGCTTTGCGCACTTAATAACAGAACTTGGCCTACTTTGCGGTTACAGATTTTCTTTTACAGCCTCTTTAAAACAGGGTAAAAAATTTTATTTTTTATTGTTTGTCGTAAACTGAAGTTGTTTTACGCTCTCCGTTCGGAGTGTTCATTGTACGGACAATTGAAAGTGCGGTCGGGCTGGTAAGGCTCCACACTTCGGTTGTTTTCATTTCCATCGACTGGCCATCACGTTCAAAAGTCCTTGTTGTAACAATTGTAAGTGATTTACCATCAGCCGACCAGGTGGCTGTTGATTTGCTTTCACCTCTTCCGGTTGTATTGATGCTGACTTTGCCGTCGAGTGTATATTTGCTTGTAGTGGTCATTGTCTGGCCATCCTGTGTAGTACGGGTGCTTTCAACCGTAAGGGTGTTTGCATCCTGTGTAGCAGTGAAATTTCCGCCGCCCATTCTGAAACCGCCACCCTGTGACTGGTCGCCAAGATTACTTTTGCTTTCATTAAATGCCCATTTACCTGAAAAATTCGCTTTGGAGCCCTGGGCATTAAGCGATACAGGCATGCACAGAAAGGTTAAAACAACAGTAACAGAGATTAATTGAAGAGCTACATTTCTTTTCATATCAAGAAGATTTATTGGTTTGATTAATTAGACATTTAATATTAGGCAAATATTCCATTCCTGAATTGTTTTTAAGAAATATTTATTCATAATTTTATTCTTAAGCTTATTGTTAAGATTTTAACAATAGCAATGATTAATAACCCATTCAATTCTCAAACATTTTAATATTTCTCAAAATGGCAACAAATAAAATTAACAGACGCACATTTCTGGGTTCGGCTGCCTCAGCCGGACTGGCTCTGACGATTGTTCCACGGCAGGTTCTCGGCGGACCTGGTTATGTGGCTCCGAACGATAAACTAACGCTTGGCTATATAGGCTGCGGAACTCAGGGATTAAGGGAGATGGCAACGCTTTTAGCAAATCCTTCACTTCAGATCGTTTCAGTATGCGACCCTAACAAATTCACTACAGATTATGTCGACTGGTCGGCCAATGATGTCAGAAACACAATCAGAAGAGCCCTTCAGGACAATACGTGGGGGGAGAAGATCAAAGGCATTCCCGGCGGAAGGGATATCGGGCAGGAATTTGTCAATAAATATTATGCAAAGTCGAAGGATGCAACAGGCTATAAAGGATGCAGCTCATATATAGATTTCAGGGAACTGCTCGAAAAAGAAACAGGCATAGATGCGATCAAGATAATGACTCCTGATCATCTTCATGCAACAGTTGCCATTGCTTCAATGAAAAAAGGGAAACATGTAGTCACCCATAAGCCAATTGCCAACAGGATCTATGAAGGCAAACTGGTTATTGAAACTGCCAGAAAAACAGGATTGAGCACTCATCTTCTGGCATGGAGTAAAAGACCCGGTTATGATCTGGCAAAGAGCTGGATAAATGCAGGATTCATTGGTACCCTTAAGGAAATTCATAACTGGTCGAACAGGCCAATGTGGCCGCAGTGGCAGGAAATCCCTGCTGATCGTCCTCCTGTTCCCAAAGGTTTCGACTGGACACTGTGGCTCGGCCCTGTTCCTGACAGGCCATATCATCCTCATTTCACACATGCTGTATTCCGGGGCTGGTACGATTTCGGAGGCGGCAGCATTGCTGATATGGGGCATTACAGCCTTTTCCCTCTTTTTCTTGCATTCAACATCACAAAGCCAGCGATCAGCGCCGAGGCAAATGCAACGACAACATGCACCCTGAGGGACAATGTATCGGTAGGTGTCGAAAATAACGTATCTTTTCCCCTGTCATGCATGATCAGGTTTCAGTTCCCTGCCCAGCCTGAGCTTCCTCCTTTCGAGCTTTTCTGGTATGATGGTGGTATTAAACCCTTTGTTCCGGACGAACTGAGGGCGGTAAATAAAACCCTACCGCGTGAAGGGATGATGTTTGTTGGCGATAAGGGAAAAATCATTGCCGGCTTCAGGGGAGAAAATCCTGTTCTTGTACCTGAATCAAAAATGAGTTTTATCAAAACAGTAGATGTAAGTCAGACAGAAGGCTACAGGGGTGACGAAGTCTGGATCGAAGCATTCAGAAACAAAACACAGACACCCGGAAGCTTTATCCTTGCCGGCCCGGTTACCGAGACCATAAACCTTGGAGCCGTTGCTTTGCGGGCAGGCAAAAAGGTTGAATATGATTCAGCAGGAATGAAGATCACTAATCTTCCTGAAGCTGATAAATATCTGACCAGGGAGTACAGACCCGGCTGGGAACTTTAACCTTTCACTCTGACATGCCTTGTTCAGGTTTGATGAATTAAAGTTCTTTTATTATATTGCGCGACTTTAAAATCACTAAATAATTATTGCTGATATGATTAAAAAGATCTTTTCATTACTGACCATCGGACTGCTTGTTTCATCCTGCGGAAACACAGGAAAAAAAGATGTAACCTCCAATACTGGAACATCTGGAGATGCCGTGAAAGTTGAATTCGCATCACTGGTTGACAATCCTTCCGTATACCTGGGTAAGAAGATTAGCGTGGAAGGAAAAGTTGTTCATGTATGCACTCACAGTGGCAAAAAACTTTTTATCACCGGCGAAAGCCCTGATGTCATGCTATATGTTCAGGCTGGTGAGGAAATGCCTAAGTTTCCGATGGAACTTCTTGGAAGTGAAATAGTTGTTGAAGGAACCCTTACACAGGTAGCATCAAATACAATGCCTGAGGGTGAAGGAACTAAGGATGCCGGGATGGCTGAAACACCGGGAGCAGACACATGCGAGACTGCAAAAGCGCTTTCATCGCAAGTGGCTCTGGCTGACCTTATGATGGTTTACAACAAGCATTCTGTTGTTAAGTAAATTCTTTTATTAATCTAATACGGAGGTGCCTCAAAAAGGCACCTTTCTTTTATGAATCTATCCAAATTCAACAGGATCACCCATCGGGATGTGGGATATCTAATTGCCGGACTTACAATTATTTATGCCGTATCGGGTATTGCGCTCAACCACAAGAATGACTGGAATCCAAATTACATTATTGAAAGCACCGGTTTTCAGACCGATATTAGCATATCGAGAGAAAACCTCAATATGCAAACAGCTGAAGAACTACTTAAAAGAGTTCCGGGATCGCATGAACTTAAAACATATTATTTCCCGGCGGGGAATGTTCTCACATTGTTCATTGAAGGCGGATCGGTACGTATTAATACCAAAACCGGACAGGGGACGATTGAAAAGATCAGCAAGCGTCCCCTGTTCTATGAGCTTAATTTCCTGCATTACAATCCTGGTAAATGGTGGAAATATTTCAGCGATATATTTTGTCTGGCCCTCATCACTGTTACAATAACAGGCCTATTTCTCGTTAAAGGGAAAAACGGGATTACGCGAAGGGGTGCAATTCTTACCGCAATCGGTGTGTTATTGCCGTTATTGTTTTTATTTATCTATTGAAACAGATTAAATCTTTTTTAGGGCTTCAAGGACTCTCGCGGGAGTCATCGGCATTCTGTAAAGCCTTGCACCGGTTGCATCAAAGATTGCATTCGCAACAGCAGCTCCGACTGTTATGATGGCTGGTTCACCTCCTCCTTTGGGTGGCATATTTTTCCTGTCAAGGATTACACAATCCATTTTTGGAGTCCATGAAAAGCGCGGGATCTCGTATGTATCGAAGCCCCTGTTTTTAACATTTCCTCCCTTGAAGTGGATTTCCTCTGTGAAGGTATATCCTAGTGCCATTTGAATGCAGCCCTCCATCTGTATCAGTGCCCCCTGCGGGTTGACACATAATCCCATATCCTGAGCGCAGGCTACCCTCAGCACTTTAACCTTTCCAGTGGCTTTATCTACATTTACTTCAACGATCATGGCTACCCAGGTGCCGGCATCTGTACCGCAAGCCATTCCGATACCTCTGCCACTCAGAGGTTTTGCAGGGACATAACCAAATTTTTCTGCAACGGCCTTCCAGCATCCTGTCATCTTCTCATCCGAAAGGTTCTTTAGGCGGAATTCAAGAGGATCAGTTCCTGCTTCAGCAGCCATGATATCTATCTGGCTTTCCCTGGCAAATGTATTTGCATTATTATTTGGTGCGCGCCACGGGCCTGTTCCGAAAGGATGGATCATTGCCGAATCCGGGTTCTGGCTGTAACTGGTTGTTTTTGCATTTGGAACATTATAGATTGTGTCGGAACCTCTTGTTCCTCCATAATACAGATTGTAATCCCATAGTTTTATAAACCCGTTTTTATCAATACCCGATCTGATCCTGACAACACCTGCGGGATGGAAGGTATCGTAGAAAAACTCCTCATCGCGTGTCCAGACAAGCATTATTGGTTTTCCTGTAATTTTTGCCAGGCGGGCTGCCTCAACACCCTGTTGATATGCAGCTTTCCCACCAAATCCGCCACCCACAAATGGAGTAATTACACGCACTTTTTCACGTGAATAACCGAGTTCGCGAACAATACCATCCTGAAGTCCGAAAGGTGACTGGGTTGAAGCCCAGACAGTCATTTTGTCACCTTCCAGCTTTGCAAGAGCTGTATGTGTTTCAATTGCTGCATGGGCAAGATAAGGATCATGGAATTCCGACTCAAACAACCTTTCAGATTGCTGAAGGCCTGCTTCAAAATCACCTTCGGTTTTCAACACCTGAATCCTCGAATCGGCTCCCACCATCCTGTCATAAAGGTTCCTGTCATTTACTTTAAGTTCATTGAAAGTATATTCAGCCTTGATTTTTACTATAGCTTCATCAGCCCTGTCTTTGTTCTCATTTAAAACCGCAATAAAATCGCCATCGCGTACTACCTGTGTCCCCGAAACTTTTTCCGCTTCAGAGACATCGACAGTGGAGAGCTTCGCACCGTGTGATGGTGGTCTTAATATTCTGGCGAACAACATTCCGGGTAACTTCAGATCACCGGTATATTTTGCCTTTCCTGTGACTTTCAATAAGGCATCGCTGTGCTTGAGAGGTTTGCCCACATAAGTAAATTTTGTATAGTCTTCAACAGAGGGTTTGACATCGAGATATCTCTCCAGCCTTTTACCTTTGGCCAGCGAAGCATAACTGATGCTGCTTTTGGGATTTTTTATATCAACGACCCTTCCATCTTTCACCTCGAGCTGTGAAGGAGGAACACCGAGCTTTACAGAAGCCATATCCACAAGAACACCCCTTGCCTCTGCTGCGGCAGCCCTCATTGCCGGCCCGAAAGTCTGAGTAGTCTGAGAACCCCAAGTCCCGGCATCATATGGGCAAAGATCGGTATCGCCCATAACCATTTTCACTTTCCCAATAGGAACATTGAGTTCATCAGCCATCATCTGGGCCAGTGAGGTTATCACACCCTGACCCATTTCAATTTTACCTGTAAAACAGCTCACTGTTCCATCTTCGGCGATATGCAGGAAGGCATTATAATCCTGTGTAAGTGTTCTTCGCTGAGTCTGGGCACCGGATATATCAAGCTCTCCCCATGGCTGAAAAAATACAATTATGCCACCACCGACCAGTTTCAGGAAATTTCTTCTTTTCATTCCGGTTTTGGTTTCAGGAGTAGAGTCGTCAATAACTCTTAATTCGTCGTTTTTTATGATTACTTCCCTCCTTTCATTCCTTTGGCGGCAGTCTCGACAGCATCTATTATCCTGGTATGGGCTCCGCACCTGCAAAGATTGTCTTCGAGTCCTTCAATTATCTGCTGACGCGTCAGTGACGGATTTTTCATCAGCATTGCTGCAGCCGTCATTATCATTCCGGGAGTGCAAAAGCCGCACTGAAGAGCATCATGATCAATAAAAGCTTGCTGCAGGGGATGAAGCTTCTCTCCCCGGGCGAGACCTTCAATGGTAATGACTTCTTTGCCTTCGATATCGCCTACAGGCAGCATGCATGACCTTGTTGCCTCTTTGTCGATAAGGACTGTACAGGCGCCACAGAAACCTGTCCCGCAGCCATACTTCGTTCCTGTAAGTCCGAGCTGGTTCCTGAGGACCCATAACAATGTCTGACCTGGATCCGTGGTAATCTCTGTATTTTTACCGTTGAGCCTAAACCTGATTTTTTGTTCCATATTGGTCGAATTTAATTTTTGAATTCCGGTTTTATTTTTCTCATTTATAATCACAAATGCTTAACAGCGGCTTTTTTTTATACCATTTTAAGAGCCTCAATGACTCTTTCCGGAGTCATCGGGAGCCTGTACAATCTAGCTCCGGTTGCATCGAAAATTGCGTTTGCCACCACTGCCCCTATGGCAATAATAGCAGGTTCACCACCTCCCGTGGGTGGCTGATCCATCCTGTCGAGGATTACTGATTCGATAACTGGTGTCCATGAGAATCGTGGGATCTGGTATGTATCAAAACCTCTTGTAGATATTTTTCCTCCCTCGAAAAGAGTTTCTTCCGAGAGTGTGTATCCAAGGCCCATCATAACGCAGCCTTCGATCTGAAGAATTGCACCCTGAGGATTGACACATAATCCCATATCCTGCGCACAAACCACTCGTTCTACCTGAACGTGACCAGTATTTCTATCGACTTTCACTTCTCCTATAAGAGCAACCCAGGTGCCAGCATCAGTTCCGCAGGCTATTCCAATACCTCTGCCTGAGGGTGCCTTTCCGGACACATATCCAAATTTGTCAGCTGCTGCTTTAAGGCAGGCAATCATCTTTTCATCCTTAAGATTTTTAAGTCTGAATTCAAGAGGATCGATCCCTGCTGCTGCAGCCATAATATCTATCTGTGATTCCCTTGCAAATACATTCGAATTTGCATTTGGTGCACGCCATGGACCGGTATTAAACGGATGTATTGCAGGTGCCCTCTCCTTCTGGTCCATAGAGGTTATCTTATAATTAGGGATATCATAAATTGTATCACATCCTCTTGTTCCGCCATAGTATATCCTGTAGTCCCATAACCTGATCTTCCCGGAATTGTCGATCCCTGATTTTACCCTGTAAACGCCGGCCGGATGGTAAGTGTCATAAAAGAACTCTTCGTCCCTTGTCCAGATAAGCATTACAGGCTTACCGCTCAGTTTTACAAGCCGTGCAACCTCCAGACCCTGCTGGAAGGCAATTTTGCCACCGAAGCCACCACCTATGAATGGAACAATAACCCGCACTTTATCAGGAGGCATCCTGAACTCCTCGGAAATGGCATCCTGCAATCCGAACGGTGTCTGACAAGATGCCCAGACCGTAAGCTTGTCTCCGTCCATTTTGCCAAGTGCAGTATGAGTTTCGATAGTTGCATGTGCAACATAAGGATCAAAAAACTCAGATTCAAAGAGCTTTTCCGATTGTTTTACCCCGCTTGCCAGGTCACCTTCCGATCCTACAACATAAACGGTTGAATCGGCTCCGGTCATCCTGTCGTAAAGGTTCTGATCATTTACATTAGGTTCATTGAACTCATATTCGGCTTTGATTTTTACTATTGCTTCATCAGCCTTATCCTTATTCTCATTGAGAACAGCGATAAAATCACCGTCCTTTATTATCTGTGTTCCGGGAATGGCTTCCGCACCTGACACATCAACCGTTTTAAGCTTTGCAAAATGTGATGGCGGACGCAGTATTCTTGCGAAAACCATACCCGGTACTTTCAGATCACCCGTATATCTGGCCTTACCTGTAACCTTTTCCAGAGAATCCCTTCTTTTCATTGGTTTACCTGCAATTGTGAAGTTTGCAGGATTCTCAGGTGAAGGTTTCACGTCAAGAAATTTTTCAATTCTTTTGCCTGATGCAAGTTTTGCATAGCTTATTTTCCTGCCCGGATTTTGTTTATCGAATACCACGCCGTCCCTGACTTCTAATCCTGAAACAGGGACTCCAAGCTGTGATGATGCAAGTTCTGTCAGAACTCCTCTTGCTTCTGCAGCGGCAGCTCTCATAAGAGGAGAAAATTGCCATATTGTAAGGGAGCCCCAGGTTCCTTCATCGTAGGGACAAAAATCTGTATCTCCCATTACCATCTTTATTTTATCAACAGCGACATTAAGCTCTTCTGCCATAAGCTGGGCAAGAGAAGTAATTATACCCTGGCCCATTTCCACCTTTCCTGTTATGCAGCTTACCGTTCCGTCACCAGCTATCCTCAGAAAAGCATTGTAGTCTTTTGTAAGAGACCTTCCCTGGGAAAGCGGCATACCTGAAAGCTCAGGCAGACGCCATGGCCTGAAAAAAATAAATATGCCTCCACCCAGGATTTTCATAAAGCTCCGTCTTTTCATACCGGGACTTTTACCGATGCTGGTCGTTTGAGAACCAATTCCTCTCATGATTGTTTTCCTCCTTATAATAGTTTTGCTTTTTTTCTGCACTTCCCCTATGGCTTTTTGTTTACTTCGCTCAGATAATCTTCAATATTGTCAAAATCCTTAAGAATTCCGCATGATGATGTATCAACTTCCACCACATCTTCCGGGAATGTAGCTGCCAGCCATCTAAGTCCTTCCTCTTCAGGTATTCTGCCGGTCAAATCCCTGTATTTGAAGTCGATCAGTAAAGGATGACCTCGTTTCCCATTATAAACCGGGATTACCATGCCTTTCCCTGAATCCCTGTAGGCAGCGATAACACTTTCAATGACAACAGGATCAATAAATGGCTGATCGCCAGGAAAAACCAGAGCAGCTTCATATTTACCGGGAAGGTTCTCAAAACCGCATTTTACAGAAGAAAGCATTCCTTTCTTATAGTTTTCATTAAAACAAATGTTTACGGGCAGATGTCTTATCGCAGCTTCAATTTCCTTCCTGTATGATCCGAGAACAACAAGCACAAAACCTATATCAGCCTGAAGAACATTGTCTATCACCATCTCTATCATTGTCTTGCCGGCAAAGGGAAGAAGCAGCTTAGGAGCGTTCATCCTTTTTGATTCTCCTGCGGCCAGAATTATCGCACAGATATTATTCATCAGGTTTTTTGCATTTCCCGGTTTAAAAATCCATTATTTCCTTTGCCTGCCGCTTCTAACCTGTACCAGCTGAGCTGCTATGCTGATGGCAATTTCTTCAACCGTTTTGGAACCTATGTCTATTCCTATCGGGGCAAACACTCTGTTCCACTGCTCTTCGGATGCCAGTTTCCCATTAATGAACTCACGTTTCATAAGAGCTACCTTAGTCCTGCTCCCAATCATGCCTAAATATGCAACATCTGAAGATATACAGGCTCTAAGTGCATCACCATCGTCACGGTGACCCCTTGTTACAATTGCAATAAAAGTATCAGACCCTTTTTCAATTTCCTCCAGAGACTTACCGATCGGACCGGTAATTATCGTGTCAGCAAAAGGCAGATTAGAAGTATTTGCATATTCAGGACGGTCATCAATCACTGTAACCTCAAAATCAAGCAATTTTCCTATTTGTGAAAGAGCCTTTCCAATATGTCCCGCACCTGCAATAACGAGCCGTGGAAGAGGGATAACAGGCTCAAGGAAAATCCGGGTATCTGTTTTAACATAAGTTGAAGATTGGTTGAGTTCCATGAAACCGGAAGATGATCCTGTTGGAAAATATTCGGTCATATCAGTCGTCCATTCCCTTTCAATGGATATATTCTGTGATCCATGGGAAATGACTCTGGTTATAAGAATCCCGGGTATTCTTTTTTCAAAACATTTTTTTATTTCTCCGAATATATGACTGTGTCTGGCAAGATCAGGATCCAGCAGAACACTGATATTCCCGCCGCAAAAAGCATCTTCTCCTCCGGATAAGCCGGCATCGAGGTAAAAAACGTGATGAACAGGAATCCGTGATTCAATGATCCGGCTTGCCATTTCCTGAACTTTTCCTTCAAGTACACCTCCACCTATTGTACCAGCAACAAGTCCTGTTCTGCTGAAAAGAGCAGAGGTTCCCGGTTTCTGCGGTGTAGATCCCTTTGATCCTGTTACTGTGGCAAGGACCAGTTCTGTTATATCCACAAAGTCTGACGGGATCTGCAGGTATATATTTTTCATAATAATGAATGTGATCAGAATAAAACAAATTTATTCAATTTATGCAAAAAATTTGATTGTATTGTATTTGCAATATTTTATTGATCAGTTAATTTTACATGAGCAGTAATAATAAACAAAACCTGAAATCTATGAAGAAGCTTGCTTTTTACTCCGCCATAATATCAATAGCATTTCTGTCATCGATATCATGCACCAGGCAGAGAGAATCTGCAACGGTCAGATCAGCTGTTAAGGACACATCCTGGCTTGAAGAAATTACAATTGCCGAGCTTCAGCAAGGTTATGCCGCTGGGAAATATACAGTTGCAGATGTTGTCTCTGCCTATCTGGGAAGGATAGAAGAAATTGACAATAATGGTCCAGCCCTTAATTCTATCATAGTCATTAATCCTGATGCAATGTCAATCGCAGCAAGGCTCGACAGCTTGAGTGTTGAGGAAAGATCCTTGCTCCCGCTGTTCGGTATCCCGGTAGTGATCAAAGACAATATCGACACTCACAACAAAATGCCAAATACTGCAGGATCCACGGTACTGAGAAATTCTTTTCCGGCTGCCGACAGTCCGGTAGCAAGGAAGCTCAGGGAAGCAGGGGGTATTATAATTGCAAAATCGAATCTCAGTGAATGGGCAAATTTCAGGGGAATGACATCAACAAGCGGGTGGAGCGGTGTCGGAGGTCAGACAAAAAATCCATATGTCCTTGACCGTAATCCGTGTGGTTCAAGTTCCGGATCAGGAGTCAGTGTATCAGCAAACCTATGTATGGTTGCAATCGGAACCGAGACAAACGGATCCATCGTATGTCCGTCAAATAATAACGGGATAGTAGGATTGAAACCAACAGTCGGCCTCATCAGCAGGACAGGCATAATACCGATCTCATTTACACAGGATACTCCCGGTCCTATGGGAAGAACTGTTGAAGATGTTGCCACATGTCTGGGAGCCCTTACCGGCATTGATTCGGCTGATTCAAAGACCTTATCGTCTGAAGGTCATTTTTATGCAGACTACAGGCAGTTTTTAAAGAGAGACGGGCTGAAAGGAAAAAGGATCGGTTTCCTGAAATCATCAGGTGGATTTTCCGACAGGGTCGATACCCTGATGAAAAAAGCAATCACCTTCATGAAGGAACAGGGGGCTGAAGTAACGGAAGTTGAGCAGCCAAAGGGTTCAGAATATGATGATGCTTCTTTTCAGGTGCTTCTGTATGAATTCAGGGACGGGCTTAACAAGTATTTCAGCGGCCTTGGAGAAAATGCTCCTGTAAAAAATCTCTCGGAACTTATTGAATTCAATAAGAGAGATCCTGTTGAACTCAGATTTTTCGACCAGAAAATTCTTGAAACAGCAGATAAGAAAGGTGATCTCAATTCACCGGAATATCTTGAGGCTTTAAAAAAGATGCTTAAGGCTACCCGTGAAAACGGAATAGATAAAATGATGGATGCCGGCAAGCTTGATGCACTTATTGCTCCTACAGGATCACCTGCATGGAAAACCGATCTTATTCTGGGCGATCATTTTGTGGGAGGAAGCTCTTCACTTGCTGCCATTTCAGGATATCCTGCGATAACAGTACCAATGGGATTTATTGATGAACTTCCTGTCGGGATAACATTTTTTGGAAAGGCATGGAGTGAACCGGTACTCCTGGAAATAGCATACAGCTATGAGCAAGGGACAAAGCACCGCCGGGCCCCAAAATTTCTTACGACCGACTCATTTTAAGGCAGATTATCCATGGACGGGGAGGCTACTCCCTGGTGTCTTCCTTGGATTCTGATTTGATCTTCGACGGTTCATCCTCTACTTTCGAGGCTTTTTTGAATTCCTTCATACCCTGTCCTATTCCCTTCATCAGTTCAGGGATCTTGCGTCCGCCAAAGAGAAGAACAATAACAAGAATTATAAGAATGATTTCGGTAGCTCCAAAGTTTCCCATCTTTTCGAGAATTAAGTGTTTTGTAAAAATATCGAATTGCTTTGCAAAGTCAAAGATAATAAAAGTTAATGATTTATATCTGAAGTATTACCCATGCAATGAGTATAAGCAGACCTACCACCAGCCAGCTCAGGGCGAATCCTGCCAGATCCTCACGATATCGTCTGATGAAATTTCTGCGACGGTCATGATTACTGTATCCCGGAATGTCAAGAAGCAAAAGATCATCGCCTGTAAGAGCCGCTAAGGGTTTTTTACCGTCAGGGCCGGGGTCCTTTGAATCTGATTTTCTTCTCATGTTGTCAAAAAAAGTTTCAATCCTCTGTTTATCTTCAGGTTTTGTAAGAACACTTACAAGCCAGAAAGTTATAAACCCCGAGAGCATTGCTATTCCAAATGGTCCCGGTTTCCAGGTATAAACAAGCATCAGTTTGCCGGTTGTTAAAAAATTAACAATGTAGTAAACCGACACCGAAGTAAGAACGGCAGCCCCTGCTCCAAATCGGTTTGCCCTTTTCCAGATCAGTCCGCCAAGAAACATGATTCCCATAAAAGCGGCCAGTGTTTCCGTAAAAAGGAATCCATGTAATACGTTTTTGATGCTGAGAGCAAAAAGCACCCCAAGTATTGCCAGACAAAGGCCGGAGTAACGGCCCATCCATAAAAGTGTCCTGTCGAGAGCATCCGGGTTTAAGTATTTTTTATAGAAGTTCCTGGTAAAGAGGGCGCCTGTATTTACCATGAAGTTAGAGCAGGCCGACATATTTGCAGCAACAATTGCAGAAAGCATAAGTCCGACAAGGCCGGGAACAAGCAGTACACCGCAGGCATACCCGAAGGCCATTTCAGGATCGTGAAGGACGGCATTTTTCTTTATGACAAGTGCTGCAACAACAAGTCCAGTCAATGCCCAGCCTATTGTAACAAGCCGCTTAACCATTGAACCGAAAGTCTGGCCAATCCTGCCGGCTCTCTCAGTATTTCCGGTGGCACACATCGAAATCATGTGAGGCTGAGCTGTTATTCCCACTATTCCGTTAACAGCGAGCATTGCAATTGTAAACCCGTCAATCCCGCTTGCACTGTTGAAAAGGTCGAAAAAATTGTCAGGAAGTACTTCCTTCATATAGCTAAATCCACCTATTTCCTTTAGTCCGAGAGGAATAAGCATTATAGACAGGGTAATGATGAGGAACGACTGAATAAAATCGGTATAGGCTGAAGCAATTAGTCCTCCCAGAAAGCTGTAGAGAATGAATGCTATTGTCATACCCATCACAACCATATTTGGAGATACAAGGTTGCCTGTGGCTACAGATATTACTTTTGCCGCACCCTGAAGCATGACACCCATGTTGAAAACGAAAAATGCAATGGCAAAAATCGAATAGACCATGCCCATTGTGCTCCCATATCTGTCTTCAACAATCTCTCCGACTGTGGTACGTTCGCTCCTTCTGTAAAAAGGTGCAATCAGCCAGTAAAAAGGTGTTATGAGCATATTTTTCCACTGGTACCAGATAGTGGCAAATCCATTGCTGAATGTTGCACCTGTTTGAGCAACAGGCATCTCAGCATGTGTTCCGACACCGAAGGCCTGGCCAATCATAATATACCATTTGAATTTGCGGCCGCCTCTGAAATAACTGTCGCTTGTCTTTATTCTCCGCGATATCCAGATGCCAAAAGATGTTATCAGAACAAAGTATCCGATGAGTACTATATAGTCGATTGTGGTCATAATGTATTAACTATTTGGTTATTAGGGCTTCAGATGACACTCCTTCCTTTGACAAATACCTGCCTGACAGCAATATCAAATCCCTTCATTTCAAACAAAACAAGATCGGCCCGTTTTCCGATTTCAAGAGATCCCCTGTCGTTAATCCCATAGACCTCTGCCACGTTACAGGATGCCATATTGAAAGCCTCTCGAGGGGAACATCCTGTGAATTTCATGACATTGCCTATTCCTGTCCTGAGTGGAAGTGAAGCACCTGCCAGGCAGTCAAGGAGAGGATTTTTAATGAGGCCATCATCAGTCATTATGATTTCGCTGCCGAAAAATATGTAATTCCCCGGTTTTAAACCTGAGAGGTGAGTAATATCCGATGTAAGAATAATCTTTCCCGGACCTTTGACCTTGTAGAAAACATTTATCTCTTCGGGAGTAAGATGATGGCCGTCTGCAATTATCGTAGGTATCAATTGATCATTTGCCAGTTGTGGCCATAATGGGTTGTTGTGCCTGTGTATCATATTTGCACAACCGTTCCCGAGGTGAGTTGAAAGTCTTGCACCGTTATCCACAGCTCTTTTTACCTGTTCAGCCGATGCATTTGAATGTCCAATAGCCACAGTAACTCCTGAATCAGTACACCTTTTTATAAATTCAAAACTTTCATCACATTCCGGGCTCAATGTCACCTGCCTTATTTTTCCGTCAGCAGCTTCCTGATACATGGAAAACTCATCCCATGATGGTTTTCTGATAAAGGAGGCAGGATGACAACCGTAGTATCCGGGTTCAGGAGAAATGTACGGACCTTCAAGATGAAAGCCCGGTACGCAATCCTTCACTTTTTCATCGCTGAGACAAGCAGCAAGATTCCTGAAAATACTGAGTAGATTTTCATGGCTGTTGGTAAGAACTGTTGGAAAAAATGAAGTGACGCCCTCAGCGTTCAGGGCCTCAACAGCTTTTCTCATCTCATGTGTCTTGAGATCTGTATCGGAGAAATCTGTTCCTCTGAAGCCATTGACCTGATTGTCAAATAGACCCGGAGCGACAAACAGGCCCGATACTCCTTGAGGCCGGCCGGTTTCCAAAATGTCCTGAATAATACCTCCCGATATTCTTATCAAGACAGGTTTTCCCGTCGAATAGCTGATTGCATTAATTTCTCTGATATCATCCATTGCCACTTCCTAAAGAATTCATAAATGTACAATTTCTGAAGCCGAATTCAAATCCAGGAACAGATGCCAGTCGGGATGTGTTTTGAGCATTGTGGCCGGAACCTCGGGAGTCAGTTCTGTCATAAGCGTTTTGTAAACCGCTGTAGCCTTAACCTTATGGGGGACAACAGAAATAATACTTCTGCACTGCATTATCTGCCAGACACTCATTGATACTGCCTTACCGGGAACTTCTGAAACGGAACCAAACCATCCTTCATCAACCTGCTGCTTCTTACACTGCTCATCAAGGTTTACCACTATATAAGATTCCCTGCTCATAAAATCAGCAGGAGGATCGTTGAATGCAATATGACCGTTTACACCAATTCCAATAATACCCAGATCAACAGGTTTTCTTCTGATTTCGGAAGTCAGAATTCTGATCTGATTATCAATATCTCCCTCCACTTCGACACTATGGAATTTTTTAACAGGAACAAGGTTAATAAATCTTTCAAAAAGATATTTTCTGAAACTTGCAATATGTGTAACAGGAAGCCCTATATATTCATCAAGATGAAATACTTCAACCTTTGGCCAGTCGACATCTTCCCTGACAAGAGCCTGAAACATGTCAAATTGTGAACTACCAGTCGATACTACTATCCTTGCTTCACCCGTCGATTTAATTGTTTTCCTGAGAGCTTCTGCAATAAGGCCTGCGGCTTTTGTCCCTGAGGCGACTGAATCACTTGAAATATCAATAACCATTCTGTTAAAAATTATTAAAAACACAATACGATCTGGCAATTATGGATCATCCATAAAAGTAGGGCAATAAATTCAAAATTCAATTTTCTATCTTCACCAAAAATTTTTACGATGCATAAATATCGTTTGTTAACACTAATTATTGTATTTGTTATCTGCGGGAATTATTTATCAGGTCAGAACGGTGGCGTTAACCGTGGAAAATACCTTATCCATATTTCACAGACGAATGAGCCAATGACAATTGACGGAATTCTTGATGAAAAGACTTGGGAATCAGCAGAAACCACCGGAAAGTTTCAACGCGTTACACCTACTGACACCGGCTTCGCAGCTGCCAGAACTGAGGTAAAATTAGCTTATGATAAATCGAATATTTATGTTGGTGTAGTGTGTTATGATCCGACACCGGGCAAGCGGCCTGTTGAGTCATTGAGGCGTGATTATACTTTTATGAAGAATGACAATTTCATGATCTTCTTTGACACCTACAATGATCAGACAAACGGATTTGCATTCGGAATAACGCCCGCCGGTGCACAGACAGAAGGATTGCAGTACGAAGGCACAAAAATCCTATATAACTGGGACATTAAATGGCGGTCGGCAGTAAAGAATTACGATGACAAATGGGTTACAGAATTCAGTATTCCCTTCAGGAGCATACGGTACAATGAGGGAGATACGGAATGGGGTATAAACTTTGGAAGGCTCGACCTGAAAAACAATGAGAAATCGGCATGGGCACCTATGCCAAGACAGTTTCCTCATTGTTCCCTCCCGTTCACCGGAACCCTTAAATGGGACAAACCCATGGAAAAAGCCGGATTAAGATTCTCACTGATACCCTATATTACCGGCAGAGTTACAAAGAATTATGAAACAAATGCTGATGCTTTGTGGAAATGGAATGCCGGTATAGATGCAAAAATGATCCTTTCTACATCACTGAACCTCGACCTTACTGTAAATCCGGATTATTCTCAGGTAGAGGTTGATAAACAGCAGACTAACCTCGATCGTTACGAATTGTTCTTTCCTGAAAAAAGGCAGTTTTTCCTTGAAAACAGTGATCTTTTTTCAAGTCTGGGGACAGAGAGCGTAAGACCATTCTTCTCGAGGCGAATCGGTCTGGAGAATCCTGTCATCGCAGGCGCACGTCTGAGCGGAAACATCGACAAAAAATGGAGGCTTGCCATTATGGATATTCAAACCGATAAAAAGGAAAACATTTATGCAGCCAATTATATGGTTGCTACCTTACAGCGTAAGGTTTTCAGCAGGTCGAATGTCTCGGCTTTCATTATAAACAAACAGGTTACTGGTGTCGGAGCTGATGATATATTTGAAGGCAATAAATTCAATCGTATTGCCGGCCTCGAATACAACCTGGCCAGTCCCGACAACAGGTGGACAGGTAAAGCATATTATCATCAGGATTTCATTGGGGATCCTGCAATCAGGAATGGAGCCACAGCTGCCAACCTGACCTATTCTACACAATACATCACTGCTTCCCTGAACCAGGCTTTCACAGGTTCGGGATACAATGCAGAAACAGGTTATATCCGCAGAAGAGGATATTACCAGGTGAATGGAGCCTTATTGTATAAGTTCTTCCCCAGAAGTAAAACTCTTGTCAGCCATGGACCATCCTTGAAATTTGACACATATTTTAATCCCTATTCATTATATTCCCTGACAGACAGGGAGACCCAGCTTATTTATAGTTTTGAATTCCTAAACAAGAGCTCATTCTCTGTTGATTTTAAGGAGACCTACATAAAGCTTCTGGCTCCGTTTGATCCTACAAATACCGGAGGTTTGAAACTTGCAGCCGGGGATGATTTTGACTGGAATGAATTCGGTGCAACATACGTCTCCGACAACAGAAAAATGTTCAATGTAGTTCTTACTGGCAAATATGGAGGTTATTACAATGGAAACAGGCTGACACTTAATGGTGAAATAAACTACCGCGTTCAGCCTTACGGGAGCCTTGCACTTACAACAACCTATTATGACATTTCACTGCCTTCTCCTTACAATAGTGCAAAACTAATGCTTATAGGACCGAGGTTCGATTTCACATTCACCGATAAACTCTTTTTTACAAGTTTCGTCCAGTATAATAACCAGATTGACAATATGAATGTTAACCTGCGTTTCCAGTGGAGGTTTGCTCCGGTATCCGACCTTTTCATCGTATATACGCAGAACAGCTTTGCACCTGACATGTTCGGGCAATTCAATGGCAATGACAGTCCCGATAATTTCAGGGTCAAAAATCGCGGACTTGTTGTTAAACTATCCTATTGGTTCAATTAGAAACTAAACTTTTTCAGGAACTACATAAGGTGGTCTCGGGGTGCGGGTCAAAAGGGCATTTGCCTCATCATCGCCAATGAATTTCTCTGTTGCCGGATCGAACTTCAGCGTTCTTCCAGTTCTGTAAGCTATATTACCGAGATGGGCAAGCGCTGATGACAGGTGAGCAGTCTCGACAGGAGCATTAAGCAATGATTTGTCGTGTGCACGGACTGCCTGTATAAAATTCAGGAAATGATCACCTCCCTCCTTCCTTGACGGCCCAGGTTTATAATCCCTTCCGAGAAATGTCTGATAGCTGTCATAGCCATTTATCACCATATAACCTTCGCTTCCGTAGAAAATATTGCCTACAGTAACACCCTTTTCATCGTTGGTTATCCATGGTCGTACCTCGAATTCGATAATCTTCTTTTCCTTCGGGTAATAATATGTTGAAGAGAGAACCTCGGGTGTTATTTTGGCATCATTGAAAAGGAATTTCCCTCCTGCTGCAGTTATCTGTTCCGGCAGACCTACATTAAGGCCCCACATGCAAAGGTCAGTTTCATGAACACCCTGGTTTCCGACATCGCCATTCCCGTAGTTCCATGTCCAGTGCCAGTTGTAATGGACAATATTGCGTGAGAAAGGCTGCTTTGCAGCGGGACCTGTCCAGAGGTCATAATCGAGTCCTTCAGGAACCGGTTCCGTACCTTTATCACCGATATCATCCCTCCATCTGTAGCATAGGCCACGTGCCATATATACATTTCCTATTAGGCCTTCTCTCAAATGTTTTATGGCTTCCTGTACTGCGACTGAGCTCCTGAGCTGAACGCCATGCTGTACAATCCTGTCGTATTTTGCTGCAGCTTCTACCATTTTACGGCCTTCAAAAACATTATGAGAGCCCGGTTTTTCAACATAAACATCTTTTCCTGACTGACAGGCCCATATGGTGGCCAGGGCATGCCAGTGGTTCGGGGTTGCAATACTTACAGCATCGATAGATTTGTCTTCATAAACCTTTCTGAGATCCTGCTGCTGCATGACTTTTTTGCCATATTTCTTTTCAAATTCCTCAGCCCTTTTGCCAAGAACAACAAGATCGGGATCGCAAAGGCAAGCCACCTCAACATCAGGGAGATTCATATATCCTTCAATATGGGTGGTTCCCCTTCCGTTGACTCCAAGGACAGCGACACGAACCTTATTATTTGCACCGAATACATTCGATTGTATTATTTCAGGCATGGCAAGAAGCGCAGCCGCTCCTGCAGATTTCTTAACAAAACCCCTTCTGGAGAGTGCACTTTTTTCTTTCATGTGAATACAATTTAGGTCAGAAATGATAAACCAGTGATATCGGATGTTAAGGTAATAAAAACAGAACCGGAAAACAATCTTATCTTATCATAAAATCAAGAAGCGGCATATCTTCGATAAAGGCAACAAGATGATCATTTCTTTTTAGCGGGCCTACTCCTGCAGGTGTCCCGGTAAAGATCAGATCCCCCGTTTTGAGCGTGAAAAAACGTGACACATATGCTATTATCTCATTGATGCCGAAGATCATATCTGCCGTGTTGCTCTGCTGTACGACAGAATCATTTATTTCCAGCCTGAAATTCAGACTATTTATATCATTAAAAGTGCTGACCGGTATGAACTTTCCAACCGGAGCTGCTCCATCGAAGCATTTCGAGATCTCCCATGGAAGCCTGGCTTTGGACAACTTTGTCTGCAGGTCGCGGGCAGTAATATCAATTCCCATAGTAACCTCTTCGTAATACCTTGAAGCAAATTTCGGCTCTATACTTTTTCCTAGTTTTGAAATCTTTACAACTACCTCTGTTTCATAATGAACTTCTGAAGAAAAGTCAGGCAGGAAAAAAGGCTTGTTGTTCTTCAGGATTGCTGAATCGGGCTTCAGAAATACTACCGGTTCATCAGGGAATGGTCGTCCCATCTCCATTGCATGACGTTTGTAATTAAGCCCTATACAAATGATTTTCATTTTATGTGCGTCCTTGTCCGAATGACCTGAGTTTGATTTCTGTAAGAATCTTCTTTGTATAAAGAGGAAAATCCCCATTCATCATCCATGAATAATATGAAGGATCTTCAATAAATACTCTTTCAACAGGCTTGCCCTTATGTTTTCCAAAATTAAAGATCTCAACGCCGTTTTCATCATATATTATCCTTCCGGCAAAATCAACATTATTATTGAATGAGCTGAATTCGGCAAGTTTCTCAACATCATTTTCAAGATCGCCATACCTGTCGAGCTGGGCTTTAAGGACATCGAAGGTTGCCTGCGTATCGGCCATTGAGCTATGCGCATTTTCAAGCTCTTTGTTGCAGTAAAACTGATATGCAGCAGCAAGAGTTCGCTGTTCCTTTTTATGGAAAATTACCTGCACATCTATATATTTCCTCTTAAGGAAATTGAAATCCATGTTTATCCTGAGGAATTCTTCTGCAAGGACAGGGATGTCGAACTTGATGGCATTGTATCCGGCAAGGTCTGTTCCTTCCAGAAATGCTATGAGTTTCTTTGCAATCTCTCTGAAGGTCGGGGCATCAGCTACATCTGCATCTGTTATCCCGTGTATTGCTGTGGATTTGGGAGGAATCGGTATTTCAGGATTAACGCGGGTGCTCATCCATTCCTGTTTGCCTCCGGGGCTGATTTTCAATACAGAAATTTCCACGATCCTGTCGGTCGAAACATTTATTCCTGTTGTCTCGAGGTCAAGGAAAGCTATCGGACGTCTTAAATTGAGTTCCAATTATCAGGCATTTATCATCATTGGCATCAGGAGCATGAGAAGGTCTTCCGACTCATTCTCAGACTCGCCGGGCAGAAACAATCCGGCTCTGGTAGGATCAGCGAGCTCGATCATAACATCCTGTGATCCTATATTCGAAAGAATTTCAAGCAGAAATACCGATTTAAATCCTATTTCCATATCATCACCCTGATACTGGCATTTGATCTTTTCATAGGCTGAGATTGAAAAATCAATGTCCTGTGCCGACACCATGGCCTGGTTTCCTTTAAGCTGAAGTTTTACAAGATTACTGGCCTGGTTTGAAAAAACAGACACTCTTTTAAGTGTATTATAAAACTCCACCCTGTCGATCGTGATTTTCCGTGGATTATTTTTAGGTATTACCGAATTGTAATTGGGGTAATTACCTTCTACCAGACGGCATACAACCTTATAGTCATTCAGGTTGAAGAAAGCATTCTTGTCATCATATTCAACTGTAACAGGTCCGTCTTCCCTTGGCAGTATATTTTTCAGAAGAGATGCCGGTTTTTTTGGAAGTATAAATGAGGAATTATCTTCAGCGTGAGCATCACTTCTCTGATACCTGACAAGTTTATGTGCATCGGAAGCTACGAAAGTTACCTTGTCGGTCGAGGCTTCAACGAAAATACCGCCCATAACAGGACGAAGTTCATCATCAGCTGTAGCAAATATTGTTTTGTTAATACCAGAAAGCAGGACATCAGCGTTGATTACGAATGAGAATCTCTTATCTTTTTTAATGGCAGGAAGTGCTGGAAAATCAACTCCGTTCTGACCCACAATATTGAATTTACCGTTTTCGGATGTTATTACAACGGCTAGCGTATCCATGTTTATGTCAAATGCCAGAGGCTGAACCGAGAATTCCTTCAGGGTGTCAAGCAGAATTCTTGCAGGAAGGGCTATTATACCATCTCCATCTGCATTTTCGAGCTTCATCCTTGTGATCAGAGTCGATTCAAGATCTGAAGCCGTTATTTCGAGATCATTGCCTGAAAGGTTAAAAAGAAAGTTGTCAAGAATAGGCAGTGTGTTCTTTGAACTTATAACCCTGCTGATAGCCTGTAAATGGCCAAGCAGTTCTGTACTGGATACAACAAATTTCATTTTATATCTTTTTAAAATTTCCCAAAGTTGTTAATATTTGCATAAACGTCAGGGGATAAATGAATTAAGACTTTATTTATCCTGATTTCCCGACTATCAATATTACAAAAAAAACATTTAACCTCAAATAAAATATTACTCCCCGAAGAAATAGGAACGCTTTTTCAGAAGCGGATCAATATCAACATACCTTACTATGCAAAGTTTAGGACTATCATCGAGTCTTGCCCATAGCCTGTCAGTGTCAACACCTTGTTTCCCGCTCTCAATTGCCTGTCTTTCCCACAAGACAAGCTGAGAAAATCCGCCGTCTGATTTCTCAATTAAGATTTTGTACAAAGGATTATGTGCTTCTATATTCCTTACCTTTTCGTCATCAAGATCAAGTGCCCATGATTCAAATGGGACATGTGTAAAATACGACAGGTACCTTTTTACAAGCGAAGTATCCCAGCCTGAAAGCTCCTCCGAATCTCCAAGAAGCCTGAATTTCCTGTCATTGTTGATTATCCTGAAGGATGACTCCGGATCAGCATGGTTTTCAAGGGTTACAGAAGATATTTCAGAAGGCAGCAGGTTAAAAGCAGTATATGGTTGCCAGAAAAGCGCATTCATAGTGAAAGCTGATCCGATTTCAACTTCCTTTCCGGGAACATAAACAATATAAGGCTTTGATTTTTCACTCATCCTCATGATATTGCCGAAGGCATTCGAAGCGGTTTTATATACAAAAAAAGATTTCAGTATCCTTCCGTTGCCGGTAACCTTTACCTTAACCGGCATTATCCCCTTATCCGTGATCTCTGCCTTAAACAATTCGGGTGATACAGGGGATTTTATTTCCATCTCTTCCAGGATCGTTAAGATAAAATCGATGCTGCTCCTGCGGGCTTCATTTTTCCCGTTAACAAGCCATATCCCATCTTTAATTCGCAGCGAAAGTTTTGCCCTGCCATCAGTGAATTCGATGCCGCTAATTTCCTTTTCCGATACGATAGCGAAGGATGTATTATTGCCGCCGAAAGGAGATCTCTCCCTTGACAGGAGAAAAACAACTATTGTTGCTGCAATGGCAAATACAATTAATCCGACACCTTTTTTTTTCATTATCAGACTCTTGTATATTTCCTCCTGCGGAACATGTTATAAATTAACCCGGCTACTACAACCATGACTACCGGGCCGGTGATGTTTATTATCTGCCATAAAAGTCTTTCATCCCTTATTGCCTTTTTATTGAGGAGTCTCAGCCTGAGCTCTCTTGATCTCAACTCCATTACTCCATTATAGTCGACAAGATAATTGAGGCAGTTTACAAGGAAATCCCTGTTTCCGTACATCTCACCTGTATAGCGGTCGAGCCCAAGAGTCTGGGGAGTTTCAGTACCTCCTTCCCTCCTTACTTCATTGCGGATTATATCGCCGTCAGCTACAACAATCATTTTTGTTTCTTCGCTGGTGGTTTTTACCCTGAATCCCGGATTCTTTATAAAATTCTCAGTTATGCGGCTCCTGAAAGCAGAGGGAAATTTGCCTTCAAGAAGTACGGCTACAGGGAGGCTCCCTTTATTGAAAACTCTTTCGTCAGGAGTAATTTCTGCTTCTTTCAGGCTTACCATAAATGGCGGACTAAGCGTCCTGGTATAACGAGAGGTAGAAAGCAGCACTTTTTTCCTTATCGAAGGATCAAGGCCCACTGTATCGATGTAATTTGCAAACTGGCTTCTGACCTTGTTCAGGTTCCTTGTGACGGGACTATCGTTATCAGGAGAAAGTTTTGGGAAATAAATCCATGGTACAGTCACTGGCTGCTGTCTTACACCTCCGGTTGACATAATAAGTCTTATCAGAGCACAGTCGAGGTCCTGCACCACAACCGGATTTATTCTTGCACCATACCTAAAAAGCTGATCCTCAATGTTCAATGGTCTGTAAAGTGCTGCCGTCTGGCCATAAACCAGACTGTCGGCATTTACATTCACTTCATCAATGAGCCATAATACCTTACCGCCATTCATTACATACTGGTCAAGGACAAACTTGTCATTCTCATTGAATTCCTTTTCAGGGCCTGCAATAATAACCGCAGCATACTTGTCGAGGATACCTGGATTGCCTCCTATTATGCCCCTGTCGACTGTAAAGAATTTTGCAAGATTAAAAGTCAGATCAGCAACTCCGCTTTCAGGTATTTCGCCATGTCCCTCAATAAATGCCACCCTGTACACAGTATCTGAGCTTAGAGTAGAGATCGGCTGTATCATTTCATACTCAAGGCCTTCTGTGGAATGAAGAAGGTTCTCTTCAGCACTAAGTAACGGATTATTCCTTAGAAAGTTAACAGGGACCTCAACTCCATTGTAATTCACTATCATTCCAGGGAATACAATTTTCTGACTTGAGCCTCCTTCAGCATCTCCGGCCTGTATCTCAACCGGATTCAATCCTTTTACTATAAGCGACTGGTAAAGAGCATCTCTTTGTTTTGAGTTATTTCCTTCTGAAGGATTAATAAAATCGAAATCTATTCTGTTATGGGAGGCGATCCTGAACTCCTCCAGCATTTCCTTTACCGAACGCCGGAGTTTTTTAAATGGTATTGGCATTTCGCCATCGAGGTAGACCTGAATGAAAATATCATTTTTAACATCTCCAAGGACTTTTCGGGTAGGGCCAGAGAGTGTGTATCTTTTATCCTCCGTAAGGTCGAGCCTGAGCTTCAGGAATGATCCGGCAACGAGGACAAAGGCAATAAAGGTGACCGTAATTCCAAATTGGAGCCAGCTCCTTGTTTTAATATTGTTTTTTTCTCTTTCAGATGTCATTTGTCAGCCGGTTTTTCTCCACTTTCTGGATAACAGCACAAGACGTGTTGCTTCGTTGAATATAATGACAACAGCGATGAAATACAGAATATCCCTGATATCAATAACACCCCTGCTTATTGATTTGTAATGTTCATTTATTCCGAGGTTTATTATATATTCATCAACTTTCTTTAGTCCGGGAAGATATGCGAATGAATCAAATCCCATAAAAAGAAAGAAGCATATAAGAACTGCAATAATAAAAGAAACTACCTGGTTGTCTGTCAATGAAGATGCAAAGAGACCGGCTGATGCGTAGACTGCTGCCAGGAAGAACAATCCCATAAAAGCTCCTAATGTTCCACCTTTGTCGATATTTCCCGGTATTTCACCCAACAGATAAACAGATATGTAATATACTACACCAGGAATCAGTGCAAGAAGGACCAAGGCCACTGATGCAAAATATTTACCATAAACAATGCCGCGTTCACTCACGGGCTTTGAAAATATGAGTTCTAGAGTGCCAAGGCGTTTTTCTTCAGCAATCATTCTCATGGTCACCGCGGGCACAAGAAAGAGAAATATCCATGGGGAAAGAAAAAACAGTGTGTCGAGTGTGGCATAACCGCTGTCGAGTATATTCCATTCACCGGGAAAAACCCACATAAACAATGAGTTAATCAGTAAAAAAACAATTATTACAAAATATCCTGTAAGACTGCTGAAGAAACCTGATATCTCTTTTGTCAATATGGCAAGCATAGGAGAATATTATTGATGGCAAAAATACTTAATCGAAGCAATAAAGATCTTTCCTTCAAAAATCGTTTTTAACAACTTTTGCATATCTGATATCAGTAATTATTATATCAGGGTAATAAAATCCTATTATTTCCCTGAATTTGAATCCTTTCGAAGCCATGACCATTGCACCTTCCTGGCAAAGCCCCACTCCGTGTCCATAACCTCTTCCTTTCAGGATAATAATATTGCCTTCCTGCCGGACAGAGAAGAAAGTTGATTTCAGTTTCAGATCATTTCTTATCCGGCTGAAAGGGATACTGAAAGATCCAATAGTATAGTCATTTTGACGGGTCAGCTGGGAAAAGTCGTAAGAGACTTTTTCACTTTTACCGGCATTAAATCCTGCATTTTTCAGATATGATGCCCATTCCGCAAGAGGTATGGTTTTTCTCCATGTCGCATTTGGTGAATGAAGGCAATAAGGATCAATTACCTTCCTGACATGGGAATGATTCGACAGCCAGACATTATCTGATGTGGAAGTTTCTCCTCCGCAATTTGAATGAAAAGCTGATATAATCATATTGCTGTCGGGATCAAGAGCCACAAGCCCCCTGGTTTCAAGAGCCGCTTTGTTTACAGCCTGGTCAGAAGTAATTCCGTTAAATGCCTGGCAATGTGTTCCGTCACACATGTTGTAATTGTCGATGAGATGCCTGCTGAAGTGTTTATAAAGGAAGGTCCTGGCAAGAACAGCCTGCGACTTCAGATATTCCGCATTTCTGCCCGTACCTCCTTCAGTTCTCACAACACCTGCAATATATTTTTCTATATCACAAACATTTATAAACACTACAACTCCCAGGTCAGAATGAACAAAAAGATCACCGCTGTAGGTTCTTGGAATCTGAGAGCTATTGGATATTCTGAGGGAGAATACACAATCATCTGTTAATGCTTTCACAATCAGCGAGTCACACAAAAAGCTCCTCTCGCTTTTTGTTTTCACCGCGATCTTGTTCTGATACCTGGCAAGTATTAACGGATCTCCCTCCGAAATCTGAACGGGTTTGCCGTCAAAAACATCAACTTCATACCTGCCCTGGGTTACAGAAAAAACTGCTGAAGAAGGATTCTGGTTTGCAAAGATCCTAACCTTAACCTGACCGATTGCAGGTAAGACAAATGAAATCAGAAGGACTATTATGGTACCTGTTCTTACCAGCATATCATGTTTACATCCATTAACCTGTTATACAATGCTTTACGATATCCTCAGCCACCCTTCCGGAAGCACCTTCCGGACCCAGTATTTCTCTTATCCGGTTATAATCCTCAAGCATCTTATTGCGATTTGCTCCTCCGGGCAATATTGAACTTAGTTCCCGGACAATATTTTTTTCATTAAGTGAATATTGCACAAGTTCTTTAACCACTTCGGAATCCGCTATGAGGTTCACAAGTGATATATATTTGACCTTTATTACCATCCATGCAATGAGCATTGATATAAAATCACCTTTATAGCATACCACCTGGGGAATCCTGAACAACGCTGTTTCAAGTGTTGCCGTACCTGAGGTGACAAGAGCGGCTTCCGATATTGAGAGGATCTCATATGTTCTATCCCTGATAAGCTTTAAGCGGGAATTCCCTATGATCTTCTTATAGAGGTCATCGGGAAGATTCTTAACTCCGGCCAGCACAAACTGATGATCAGGGAAGTGCTCAATTATCATAAGCATTTTTGGAAGAACCTGCCTGATCTCGCTTTTTCTGCTTCCTGCAAGAAGTGCAATAACAGGCCGGGGATCAATATCAAGTGATGATCGTATAACATCTGCTGAAGGAATACTCCTGAGTTTCTTTTCCGTTTCATCAAGCAGAGGATTTCCCCTGTAAACAACTTCAATGCCATGTTTTCTGTAAAATTCCACTTCAAAAGGGAATATGATATACATTCTGTCGACATACTTCCTTACAAGTTCCACACGACCTTCATTCCAGGCCCATATCTTTGGTGAAATATAATAAAACACCCTGTAACCTGAAGTATGGGCAAACCTGGCTATTCTGAAATTAAAACCAGGATAATCGATAAGAATGACAACATCAGGATTGAAATCTTTTATTTGCTGGTTACAAAGTGAAAGGTTTCCGGCGATAGAGCCCAGGTGCTTTATTACTTCCACAAAACCCATGTAAGCAGTATGTTTATAATGCATCATAAGCTTTGCACCTGCAGCTTGCATAAGATCTCCGCCCCAGCACTGGATTTCGGCTGAGTTATCATTTTTTCTTAATTCTTTTATAAGATTTGATCCGTGAAGATCTCCCGATTGCTCACCTGCAACGATGAAGTACTTCATACCAGAAATTTTAATGCAAAGACCACTATTGCCCAGAAAATGGTAATTCCCAGAACCCCTCTTGTGGCACGAAGCATGTCAAGCCTGTTGAAAAAAAGAAAAAGAAAGATATTGGGGAAGACGCAAAGGGAAATAATATGTGTCACTATATCAGCTTTAATGAGCCTTTCAATATAACCTGCAATAGTCTTTTCACCGGATGAAAATAAATAAACGCAAAATGCGATTATGACAGGGACCAGAAAGCCTGCAGACGCTCCTGCCCAGACTTTATCATATTTTTCAGGTATTATCATTCTGAATATTGCTCCTTCAGGTTGGAGATAAACCAATGGGCTGTCATATCGACTGATACAGGTACAACTGAAACATAACCATTTGCGAGAGCCCACTCATCAGTATCGTCAGCTTCGGGTTCCTGGTTCTGGAACATCCCTGTAAGCCAGTAATATGTTTTTCCCATGGGATCTTTGCGCTTTTCGAATTCTTCCTTCCAGTTGCCCTTAGCCTGCCTGCAGATCCTTATTCCTTTTATTTCATTTTCGGGGATAGATGGGATATTTACATTGAGGCATATTCCTTTAGGCAGAGGTTGGAAGGAAAGCCGTTGCATTACAAGCCTTATATATTTCCTGCAAATCGAAAAATCAGCATTTCTCGAAAAATCGTTCAGGGAGAACCCCACAGAATCAATTCCATAAAGGCATCCTTCAATGGCGGCAGCCATTGTACCAGAATAAAGAACACTTACAGAGGCATTTGCACCATGATTTATACCAGAAACTACCCAATCGGGCATCCTTTCAAGCAACTGGTTCACAGCCAGCTTTATACTATCAGTTGGCGTCCCGTTGCATGCATAAACCCTCCTGCGATCAGTTTCTTCAAGAAGTTTTACTCTCAGCGGTGTCTTAACAGTAAGAGCCTGGGACATACCTGACATGCTTTCGAGCGTTGAGACCAATACAACTTTCCCGAATTCCTCCATCACTTCCATAAGGGTCTTAAGGCCTGAAGCATACAGGCCATCGTCGTTTGTAAGAAGGATAAGCCTGTCGTTCGGTTCGATAGTCATAAATTTTCCTGTTTAAGCTACAAAGATAGATAAATCCCCTTTCTCTGAGATAATTTGTTTACTTTTGCACTCTTGATATTTTATTTCAATGATCATATGAAAATTTCATACAACTGGATAAAAGATTACCTTAAAATAGATTTGGATCCCCATCATCTCTCCGAAATTCTGACAGGTATCGGTTTGGAGGTTGAAGGGATGGAAGAATGGGAATCTGTTAAGGGTGGCATGAAAGGAATTGTTGTCGGAGATATTCTTACCTGTAGAAAACATCCTGATGCGGATAAACTCTCCGTTACAACTGTTGATATCGGTAAAGGTGAACCGCTCCATATAGTTTGCGGTGCCCCAAATGTGGCTGCGGGCCAGAAAGTAGCTGTTGCCACTGCCGGTGCAATGGTATTCAGCGGAGGTGAAATGTTCACAATAAAAAAATCCAAAATAAGGGGAGAACTTTCTGAAGGAATGATCTGTGCAGAAGATGAACTTGGCCTCGGAACCGATCATCAGGGGATAATAGTACTTGACGGAGACGCAGTTCCAGGGACGCCGGCAGCAGAATACTTTGGCATTGAGCATGATATTGTGTTTGAGATAGGCCTGACTCCAAACAGAATAGACAGCGGCTCTCACTTTGGCGTTGCGAGAGATCTTGCCGCATATCTAAGCCTTAACCACGGAAATGGTTTTAAGGCAGAAAAACCATCTGTTGACAATTTCAAGACTGACGATACAAGCAATGTTTTCGAAGTTATAGTTGAAAATACTGGTGCCTGCCCGAGATACTCAGGCATCACTATCAGCGACGTAAAAATTACCGAATCACCTGAGTGGCTTAAAAACAGGCTTAAGGCCATCGGTCTGAATCCTATAAATAATGTCGTCGATATTACCAACTTCGTGCAACATGAAATAGGTCAGCCCCTTCATGCCTTCGATGCAGACAAGATCACAGGAAGAAAAGTTATAATTAAAAATCTGCCCGATAAAAGTAAATTCATTACTCTCGATGAAGTTGAAAGAAACCTTTCATCGCGCGACCTGATGATATGCAACACTGAAGAAGGCATGTGCATTGCGGGAGTGTTCGGAGGCATTAAGTCGGGAGTAACAAATTCAACAAAGAATATTTTTCTCGAGAGTGCCCATTTCAATCCTGTTTCAATACGGAAAACATCCAAAAGACACGGACTTCAAACAGATGCTTCGTTCAGGTTCGAAAGAGGCACCGATCCGAATATCACGATCTGGGCGCTTAAAAGAGCCGCAATGTTGATGAAGGACCTTGCCGGAGGCAGGATCAGCTCTGATATTGTCGATATATATCCCGAAAAGATTGAAAATGCAAGAGTCGGGATAAGCTATCATAATGTTGACCGACTTATTGGAAAACATTTAGAAAAAGAGACTGTCAGGAAGATCCTTGGACTGCTCGATATTTCAATTCTGAACGAAGACAATGATACAATGTTGCTTGAGATCCCTGCCTACAGGGTTGATGTGAAGCAGGAAGCCGATGTTATCGAGGAAATTCTCAGAATCTATGGTTATAATAATGTTGAGATTAGCAATCATGTAAATTCGACACTCAATTATGTCGGTAAGCCTGACAGGGAAAATGTAGTCAATATTGTCTCTGACCTTCTTTCGGCAAATGGATTCGCTGAAATAATGTGCAATTCCCTTGTTCCAGCTGCATGGTTTGATAATAATGACGATTTTAATCCCGGACAGCTTGTGATGCTTGCCAATCCACTGAGCTCCGATCTGAATGCAATGCGTCAGTCATTGCTGTTCGGAGGACTCAGCTCTGTGAAATGGAATATAAACAGACAGTGTCACGATCTCAAACTATATGAATTCGGAAACTGCTATTTCAGAACCTCCTTCGAAAATAAGGTTCCACGCGTCGATGATTATAGCGAAAGAAACTTCCTTGACTTGTTCATGACAGGCAAGCCGGAAAAGGAGAACTGGAACCATAAAACAGCTCCGACAGATTTTTACAATATAAAGTCTGCAACAGAAATGATATTCACCAGGCTTGGAATAAGTACTTCTGCCCTGATGAATGGAGAGAGCCCCAGGAAATATTTCGCTGAATCCGTTACATACCTTCATAACAATCATCTTGTTGCAGAAACAGGAAGAATATCCAGAAGCTATCTTGCCAGATTTGATATTGACCAGGATGTGTTTTACAGCCATATCGACTGGGATTATGTGCTTAAAATGATCACGAATAATACCATATCATACAGGGAACTTCCCAAATTCCCGTCAGTAAGACGCGACCTTGCACTGCTTCTTAACAAGAATGTCAGGTTCGGACAGATAAAGGAGATTGCATTAAAAACCGAAAAGAATGTACTTCGTGAAGTAGGCTTATTCGATGTTTATGAGAGTGAAAACCTTGGTCACGACAAGAAATCGTATGCAGTCTATTTCATCCTCCGCGACGACCTTAGAACGATGACTGACAAAAATATTGACAAAGTCATGAATAATCTGATACGGGCATTCGAAACTGAACTCAATGCAAAGATCAGAAAATAATACAAATAAACCTTTGGCTTACACCTATCAGGGCGATCTCGGATGAATGGTTTTTTAAGAAAAGCAATCGATTACTTTTCGTTTGTCAAGTTCGGCCACACCATATTTGCGATGCCTTTTGCACTTGTAGGATTTTCTCTGGCAGTGGCAAGGACTGAAAATGACTTCAGTATCAGACTGTTAATCCTTATCATTTTATGTATGATCTTTGCCCGGAATGCAGCAATGGGATTTAATCGTATTGTCGACAGGAATTTTGATACTCTTAATCCCAGGACACAAAAAAGAGAAATTCCATCAGGTAAAATCGGTATAGTCTCCGCTATCGTATTTGTTGTCATTAATTCAATTCTATTTGTTATTGCTGCAGCCTTTATAAACAGGCTAACCCTCATCCTTTCACCGGTCGCCCTGTTGGTAATTCTCGGGTACAGCCTTACAAAAAGGTTCACCAGCTTTTGCCATTTCATACTGGGACTCGGATTAAGCCTTGCTCCCATAGGAGCATATATCTCAGTAACAGGCAGATTTGATCTTCTTCCTCTGCTATATTCATTTTTGGTTCTTACCTGGACAACCGGTTTCGACATAATTTATGCCCTTCAGGACGATGAATTTGACCGGAATCATAATTTGCATTCAATTCCATCTTCTTCAGGGAGGAAGAAAGCTCTAACCATTTCGGTAGTTGTTCATATTTTAACATTTGCACTGATATTGGCAGCAGGTATTTATGGAAATGGCAATTATCCCTACTGGACAGGAGCTGCAATATTTTCCGCATTGCTGATCTGGCAGCATATAATAGTCAGTCCTGAAGATCTAAGCAGGGTGACAATTGCATTTCAGACAACAAATGGGATTGCCAGTGTTCTTTATGCAGCATTTGTCATTCTTGATCTGGTGATTTTTTAGATTTCTTTTCTTAATGTTTTTTTTGTTTCTTGGCACCTGAAAACTTATTTCCTTATGGCTCAGATACTCGTTAAAGAAGTTCTGACAAAAAGAGAGCTTCGTAAATTCATATACCTTCCAGCCGGAGTACATAAAAATGATCCCGATTGGCTTCCTCCTATTTACCATGATGACTGGCTTCTCTTCAATAAGAAAAAGAACAGATCATATCAATACTCCGATGCTGTATTCTTTCTCGCCTATAAGGACAATAAGGTTGCAGGAAGGATAATGGGACTTATCAATAACCGGTATAATTCGATTAAAAATGAAAAGAACGGCAGGTTCTGTTTTTTGGAATCAATCAATGACATTGATGTTGTTCGCGCTCTTCTGGAAAAGGTAGTGGAATGGCTGAAATATAGAGGTATGGTAAAAATCGTAGGTCCTCTGGGATTTTCGGATAAGGATCCACAGGGATTCCAGATTGAAGGATTTGAATATCCCTACCTGTTTACTGCAGCCACCAATTCTCCATATCTGCCTGACATGATGGAAGCACTGGGTTACAATAAGGAAGTTGACCTGGTGAACTATAACATTCCGATGCCCGACCCCGTCCCTTCACTTTACCTCAAAGCTTTTGAGCGGTTCTCCAAAAATGGGGAATTCAGGATAATTGAATTCCGTTCAAAAAAGGAGATAAAACCTTACATTATCCCGATACTGGAACTGATGAACCAGACTTTCAGCGATATTTATGGTTTCGTACCCCTTAATGATCCTGAAAAACAGGAATTTGCCAACAGATATCTGCCCATTATTGATCCCGAATTTATTAAGGTTGTAAGTACAGGCGATCAATATGTCGGGTTTATAATAGCCCTTCCCGATCTTTCAAAGGGGATAATTGCAGCAAAAGGAAAACTGTTCCCCGTTGGCCTTTTCAGAATACTGAGTGCGATGAAAAAATCGAAAAAGCTTATGCTAATGCTTGGCGGAATAAGAAAGGATTACAGGGGACAAGGCATCGACATACTCATGGCAATTAAAATGCTTGAGTCAGCCAGAAAAAGAGAGATGACAATTATCGACAGTCATCTGATCCTCGAGAATAATTTAAGGATGAGAGCTGAATGTGAACGTCTTGACGGGAAGATAGTAAAACGGTTCAGGATATATCAGAAACAGATTTAAAACCTGAATACAAAAGACAACCCGAGAAGTTCCTTAAACTGAATCCTGGCAGTTTTCCTTACAAGCCCATCAGAACCAATTACCGGATTCTTTTCCTTATCCAGCATTACTGTTTTGGTATCATCGTCAAAGATAAGATGTGTATTGAGTCTTAATTCAGTGAACCAGTTAAGACGAGCCTGAAGGATCATTTCCCAGTCGACATCGATATTCAGCGGATTATTTATATAATTTGTAAAAAGCTGTAACCTGTTTGTGACAGATACTGTTTTCAAAGGTTTGAACTCATTTGATATCAGAAAGCTGGCGCCAGGCTCATGCTTTGACCTTCTGTCTTTGGCTATGCCGTATTTCATCTGGTCAATATGGACAGTATCTGTGACAAAAGTGAGCTTGTATGAAAGTGGAGAGAAGTTGATGGATGTCACTTTATTTGGTTTGTAATCGAGACCGATACCTACTGTCAGAATTGCAGGATTGATAAATTTGGAAACAAGTATTGCCGTATCCCTGTCACTGCCGTTTTGTTTGTACTTTGTATAATTATATCCTTTGCCTAACTGGGTTTTAAACAGCATTATACCACTGAAATCAAATTTCCCAAAAGCCTTGTGATTTATTTTGGAGTTGGTTTCAAGCAGATCAACATTCTTCCTTATTTTTTCATCCCCCGATTTTATAAGGCCATATTTCAACCTGACAAAATTGTTCGATGACAATAGCATCGGTTTATTACTGTAATCGGCATACCAGGTTACATCCAGTGTGGTAGAAATATTACTCTCCCCTCCTTTTACCCAGTTAGTGAGCATACCCTGGTTAAGCGCAAAAGACGTTTCCGTGCGGTCATTCCAGTACTTCGATTTAGTGATTATTTTCCCGATTTTGACAAGATTCTTGTTATCCTGTGGTTCATAGTTTATGCTTGCCTGAGATACATACCCCTGCCTCATAGGCCTTCTGAAGTTTACTCCGTGCTCAAGGTATAGCCCAATGGTATCCCTCGAAGGGTTTCCTATCCAGACAGTTACTGAATCGCTGAGATCATTCTTCAGCCAGAATCGCGTTATTTGATGGGACCTTGAATTAATCCATAATGAATAGGTCTTGTCGGTTGTTCCGGTAAATGTCAGAAGACTTGAATCGCGGGTTTCAAGATAATCAATAAGTACCCCTATTGCAGTCCTGACCGAATCATTGCTGATAAAATAAGGGGACTGAATTGTATCTCCAGGCAGTTTATTTGCAAGTCTATCAGCATTTACAACAGTATCGGGATTTACTAAAGGCAGGTCCTGTTCTATGAAATTTCCTTTCCCGGTGGCCATACTCATTGTATCAGACAAATACTTTTCAAGGATTCTTCGTGTTGAATCAAATGGAGGGTTGGTGGCTTCCAGAACAAGATTCCGGATGGCAGAGGTCACATGGGATGAATTTTCACCTCTTGTTTTTGTCTGGAAGTTGTTTCTAAGATATTCAATTGCCTGATCACGTGTAAGAATTATCTGCCTGTTGGTGAGTGTATCCCTGCCGCTTTTTACGTTCAACGGAACAGCAATACTACCGGGAATATCAGCATCGCTGATATTTTCTGCAGTTTGAGTAAAAACCTGATTGCCAGGTATAAATAGAAAGAGAAGGAGTAGAAGTTTATTACTCATAGTCATCATGTTTTAATGCATCGATTCCGCCTAAATATAACTCATAACGTTAAATTTCGGGCTGACTTATAAAATTTAACATTTTTTATTAATTATGCACTGGCATGTATTTATGTTTACCCTCATGCTTATTTTTACATAGGAGATATTGTCTTTCCGCGATTAATGCAGACATTACTATAAAAAAAAGACAAAAACAGATAAATTGCTAAATCGGATGAGAATTTGTAAATTTCAATATTAACCCGACCTGATATGATAAAATCGATGACCGGCTATGGTAAAGCCATTGCTGAAACACCTCAAAAGAAAATTACTATAGAAATAAAATCACTGAACTCAAAACAACTTGATCTTAATACAAAGCTGCCATGGCTTTACAAGGAAAAAGAACCTGAAATCAGGAATATCATAAGCCAGAAGCTCGACAGGGGAAAGATCGATCTTTCAGTTTATTTCGATATTCTCGAGGATGAAGGTATTCCGGTCATCAACAAGGCCATAGTCAGGAACTATTATAACCAGCTCAAGGAAATAGGTACAGAGCTGAATTTGAATATTGACGACCAGTTACTGTCTGTAATTATGAAACTTCCTGACGCGCTCAAAACTGAAAAACCCGAGCTTCCTGAAGCAGAATGGGATATCGTGAAGTTACAACTTCTGGAATCAATAAACGCCCTTGATATTTACCGGATCGAAGAAGGCAAATCAATAGAGGCTGATCTCAGAAAACGAATTGCCGGAATACTTGACTCCTTAAAGCTGATTGAAACATCTGAACCGGGAAGAATTGAAAGGGTAAGGGAAAAGCTGCTTTCCATACTTAAGGAAAATAATGGCACAGAGAATCTTGATAAGAACCGCTTTGAGCAGGAACTGATATTTTACCTTGAAAAATTTGATATTAATGAGGAAAAGGTGAGGCTACTCAAGCATTGTGAATATTTTATGGAGACAATTGATTCACCTTCACCAAATGGCAAAGTACTTAGTTTTATTACACAGGAAATAGGGCGGGAAATCAACACCATTGGCTCCAAGGCAAATGACGCTTCCATACAGAAACTTGTAGTAATGATGAAGGATGAGCTTGAAAAAATTAAAGAGCAGACAAATAATATTCTTTGAAAAGACTCTATGCACTATAGCGATATGGAGGGTAAACTTGTAATTATATCAGCTCCTTCGGGAGCAGGTAAAACAACAATCGTAAATCATCTGCTCCGGAATGATGACAGGCTAGAGTTTTCAATTTCAGCTACAACAAGGAAGCCAAGAGGAGATGAAAAAAACGGCATTGAATATTACTTCATGACTGTCAATGAATTCAGAAAAAAGATCCGTAACAATAGTTTCGTTGAATGGGAAGAGGTTTATGAAAATCAGTATTACGGAACTCTCAAAAGTGAAATCAACAGAATCTGGACTTCCGGGAAATCGGTTCTTTTCGATGTGGATGTTAAGGGAGGCATAAATCTTAAAAAGATATTTTGCGATCAGGCTGCTTCAATATTCATTATGCCGCCTTCAGTTGAAGAACTTGAGAAAAGGCTTCTTGCAAGGGCAACAGATAGTCGTGAAAAAATAAGGATGAGGGTTGAAAAGGCTAAGGAAGAAATTAAGCTGGCAGACAGCTTCGATTACATTGTTATCAACGACATTCTTGAGAAAGCGCAGGATGAGGCTTTACGGATTGTCAAGGATTTCCTTGCTTTCTGATAACCAGGTCCTGTCTTCATAAATTAGTTAAATACCGGCAAAAAGAAGAATAAAACATGTCAAAAATCGGACTGTTCTTTGGATCATTTAATCCGATACATATCGGACATATGGCAATTGCGGGATACATGAAAGAGTTCACTGACCTGGATGAGGTTTGGTTCGTTGTCAGCCCGCTGAATCCGCTGAAAAAGAAAGAAACCCTTTTAGCCGACCGCCACCGCCTTTACCTTGTTGAACTTGCCACGGGCAATAATAATGCCATAAAACCTTCTGATATTGAATTTGGTCATCCGGCTCCCTCATATACAATTGACACTATGGTGAGGCTTACTGAAAAATATCCTAATCATAAGTTTGTCCTTGTTATGGGAGAAGATAATCTCTATACGCTCCATAAATGGAAAAACGCCGAAGAGCTTGTATGCCGCTATACAATATATGCATATCCACGACCTGATGCGGTTAAGAAAGAAAATCTGCAGCTTGAGGAAATACTATCCAAAGCTACTGTAAAAATGGTCAGGGCACCTCTGATGGACATCTCGGGTACCTTCATCAGGAATGGTATCAGGAAAGGAAAAAACATGTCATACTTCCTGCATCCTGCAGTATGGAAATATATAGAGGAAATGCATTTCTACGAAAAGTAGCGATCTGTTTGTCGAAAGCTCAGCTCCGGTTTGCAACCGGTGCATCATTTATACTTTTTGTATTTCCCGTATAATTTCCTCTCCTCTTATCAAAGCCTTTTCATTTTCAGGGATAAGCTTATGATATCTTTCAGGAAGGGATTTCTTAAGCCCTTTAACAACATTTTCAAGGCTCAGAACAGGTTTAACCTTTAGGAATCCTCCAAGGACAATCATATTAAAAGTTTTCTGGCTGTTCATTTTTGCTGCTTCCCCGGCAGCGTCGATCCTGTAAATTGATATATCTTTTCTTTCAGGATGTCTTGTGATCCCGTTTCCGTCGTAAATAAGGACGCCTCCCGGTTTAATTGCCGGCTCAAATTTGTCGAGCGACTGCTGGTTAAGGATTATGCCTGTATCGAAATGTCTTATTATCGGGGATGATATCCTTTCATTGCTTAGTATCACAATGACATTTGCAGTTCCGCCTCTCATCTCAGGCCCGTATGACGGCATCCAGCTCACTTCCATTTCCTGCATTACGCCTGAATAAGCCATAATTTTGCCCATCGACAGAACTCCCTGTCCGCCGAATCCTGCTATTATAATCTCTTCAGTCATTTTTTACGGTATTAGATTGTTGTTCAGAAGTATCGACAGGTGTTTTCAGATCCCCGAGAGGATAAAAAGGGAACATATTCTCTTCCATCCAGGAGTTTGCCTGGGTAGGGGTCATTTTCCATCCTGAAGGGCAGTTGGAAACGACTTCAACAAAGCATGTTCCTCTGTTTAGCTTCTGATACTGAACTGCTTTCCTTATTGCTTTCTTTGTTTTTCTGACATTTGCAGGTGTATGAACACTTTGCCTCGTAACATAGTAAGTACCTGGCAATGTAGCAACCAGATCGGTCATTTTAAGAGGATTGCCCATCGATCTCACATCCCTGCCAAAAGGTGATGTTGATGATTTCATGCCTGGAAGGGTAGTAGGAGCCATTTGTCCACCGGTCATTCCATATATCCCATTGTTGATGAAGATAATAAGTATGTTCTCCCCCCTGTTGCATGTATGTATAGTCTCGGCGGTTCCTATTGCAGCAAGGTCACCATCGCCCTGGTATGTAAAGACAAACTTTTCGGGCAGCAGTCTTTTTATGGCTGTTGCCAGTGCCGGTGCCCGTCCATGTGCAGCCTCCTGCCAGTCGATATCCAGATAGTTATAGAGAAAAACCGAGCATCCTACAGGGGAAACACCGATAGCATCATGCTGAAGGCCTTCTTCCTCGATTATCTCCGCCAGTATCCGGTGGGTAGTACTGTGCCCGCATCCCGGACAATAATGCATTATTTCGTCAGTCAGGATGCCTGACTTCCTGTAAGCCAGGTTTTCCGGCTTAATTATTTCCTTTATTCCTGTAACTTCTTTCATATTTCAGAGTTCGGTTATGAGTTTTTTAAGATTTTCAACCACTTCATCTGGTGTGGGTATCATACCTCCTATCCTGCCATAATAATGTACCGGAGCCTTGCCGTTAACAGCAAGTTTTACATCCTCAACCATCTGGCCTGCACTCATTTCAACGGCCAGAATAAGTTTAACATTATCAGCCAGCCTGTTAACAGGATCAACAGGAAAAGGGAACAACGTAATCGGTCTAAGCAGTCCTACCCTGATTCCCTTGTCCCGCGCCAGTTCAACTGATTTCTGACAAACCCTTGCAGATGTCCCGTATGCTACAAGAAGGTATTCGGCATCATCGCAATGGAATTCCTCGTACCTCACTTCGTTTTTCCTTATCTCATTATATTTGGCAACCAGTTTGAGATTAAATATCTCCTGGCGGTTAGGATCAAGTTCAAGAGAGGTGATTATATTCCTTTTTCTTGTCGGCGGTTTACCAGTTGTGGCCCATTCCGGTAATATTGTTGTTCTTTCTTTCTGAGGGCCCAGCCAGACTTTCTCCATCATCTGGCCGATAGCTCCGTCAGAAAGTATCATGGCCGGATTCCTGTATTTGAAAGCCAGATCAAACCCAAGTTCGACAAAGTCGGCCATTTCCTGAACGGATGCAGGTGCAAGAACAATAAGATGGTAATCGCCATGACCTCCACCCTTTACCGACTGGAAATAGTCGGACTGTGATGGCTGGATGGTACCGAGTCCAGGTCCTCCCCTTGCGACATTGACAATAAGGCATGGAAGTTCAGCACCTGCTATATATGTTAAGCCTTCCTGCATCAGGCTTATTCCTGGAGATGATGATGTTGTCATTACTTTCTTGCCGCAGCCTGCGCCGCCATAAACCATGTTTATTGCTGCCAGCTCGCTCTCAGCCTGAAGCACCACCATACCGGTTCTCTGGTAGGGATCTGCTTCCATGAGATATTCTATAATTTCAGTCTGAGGGGTAATGGGATATCCGAAATAGCCGTCGACTCCGGCCCTGATCGCTGCTTCTGCAACAGCTTCGTTCCCCTTCATTAATCTAAGTTCTCTTTCCATGTGCAGGTTATATTTTTGTTTTATAAACCGTTATTACACCGTCAGGACATACAATTGCACAGCTGGCACATCCTATGCAGAGATCAGGAAAAGCGGGATAGGCATAGTTATAACCCTTGCTGTTGACCTCCTTTGCCATTGCAATTGTACCTGTTGGGCATGAAACCATACAGACCTCACAACCCTTGCACCTGTCGATATTTACAACAATACTTCCTTTAATTTTTGCCATATCTTATAGATTTATTTCTTACTTAACAGGATGATCCTTTCTGAAACATTTTAATCTGTATTCAAGATTCGGGAAAAGTGAAACCGGAACCTCAGATACACAGGCCCGCAAGCCATCATTCCTTTCACTTCCTGTTGTATCGAGTGTTATAGCGCTTATCCCGTAACAAAGAAGAGCATTAATAAGTTCTGATGCGGTTAAACCGGGGTATGAAAGAGTAAAATAGAAACCATCGGCTATCGGCTCTTCAAGGTCGTAGGGGTAAGTAATAAAAAAGCCATTCTCAGTGAACATCTTCTTCATTATTCCTGCCTTTCTGCCATATTCAATAACATCATCCCTGTACCTGTAAGTTCCGTCATTGACTGCCTTTAGCAGTGCAGCAAGGCCATATTGAACCGAATGTGCTACTCCGGCCGAGATCCCGTATAAAGCTCCGAAAATGGCAGAGTGCCCGAATTTTTCTGACGAATAATACCTGAGCAGATCGGGATAAGATCTGTTGAAAAGATGATCCGAAATAGCCATTATACCTATTCTCTGACCGGCATAACTGAAAATTTTTGAGCTTGAAACAAGCAAAATATAATCGTCTGTGTAATTTGCAACAGTTGGCTGAAACGGAGGCTGGCCCGGATTGGAATAATCCTTTCTGAAGTCCATACCGAAGTATGCGAGATCCTCAATCACAATTACATCATATTTCCTACAAAGCTCCCCAATTGTGGCAAGTTCTTCTTCCTTAAGACAGATCCAGGTCGGATTGTTTGGATTTGAAAATAACAGGGAAGACACCTTACCTGTCTCGAGATATGATTCGAGTTTCGGACGGAGCTTCTTTCCCCTGTAATTATAAACATCAAATGAAAAGTAATCATGACCCAGCATTTTAACCTGCTGTTTCTGAACAGGAAATCCAGGATCAATAAAAAGTGAACCTTCCTTGGTTCTGTCGTTCCTGTTGGCAACCAGAAAACAAATCATCGATCCCATCATTGATCCTACAGTGGGAACACAGCCTTTGGGACTTATATTAATGTTGAGGAAAAGCTTTATGAATCTTGAAGCTTCTTCCTTTAGTATCTTAAGTCCAGATATCTCCGGATAAATTGATGCCACGCCGTTATGAAGAGCTTCAATTTCAGCTTCTATGCCTATTGAAGGGGCCGGAAGGCCGGGGACTCCCATTTCCATTCTTACAAATGGAATCCCGGTAAGATATTCAATACGGTTTACCAGTGCAACGATCTCACGGATTGAAGCAGTGCCTGGATCTGTAATGCCTGTGTCTTCCTTAACTGACTTTATAATACTTTCTGATATAGGGATGTTTTCCATAACACTGATTAGAATTTTCTTTTGTCTATCACACGTTTTGATTTTCCCTCACTTCTTTCAATCATTTTCGGTTCAACAAGAGTCACTTTTATGCTCAGCCCGAGTGCGCTTTCAAGAGTATCCCTGAGTTTTTTGCTTAGTGATTCGAGCTGGCTTATCTTGTCAAGGAAAAAGGCTTCATCAACTTCAACCTTTAGTTCGAGTGTATCGAGATTATTCACTCTGTCGACGATAAGCATGTAATGGGGCTTTATTCCGCTCATCTCGAGAAGAACGCTTTCCACCTGCGAAGGGAATAAATTGACTCCCCTGATAATAAGCATATCATCGCTTCTGCCCAGACATTTGCTCATTCTCACAAGAGTTCTTCCACATTTGCATTTCTCCCGGTTAAGCTGTGTGAGGTCACGCGTTCTGTATCTGATAAGCGGTAATCCCTCCTTTGTAAGGGTTGTAAAAACAAGTTCACCTGTGGATCCGTCAGGCAGTACCTCAAGAGTCTCAGGATCAATTATTTCGGGATAAAAATGGTCTTCATTTATATGGAGCCCTTCCTGGTAAAGGCATTCACTGGCCACTCCGGGACCGATAACTTCACTTAGACCATATATATCAATTGCCTTGATCCTTAACTTCTCTTCTATTTCACGTCGCATATTTTCAGTCCAGGGTTCAGCTCCGAAGACGCCTGCTTTAAGCTTGAAATTTTCCCTGCTGATGCCGCTTTCCTGAATTGCCTCTGCAAGATAAAGTGCATATGATGGAGTGCAGGCAAGTATTGTACTCCCGAAATCCCTCATCAGTTCCAACTGGCGCATGGTATTTCCTCCTGAAATCGGAATAACGGAAGCTCCTATTTTCTCTCCCCCGTAATGCAGTCCCAGTCCGCCGGTAAATAACCCGTATCCGTAGGCTATCTGGATAAAATCATTACGATTAGCGCCTGCTGCGGTAAGTGTTCTCGCCATTACTTCCGACCATGTTGAAATATCGTTCCTGGTATACCCTACAACAGTAGATTTTCCTGTTGTTCCGGAAGAAGCATGTATCCTCACTATCTCGCTCATGGGAACTGCAAAAAGGCCGAATGGATAATTGTCTCGAAGATCCTGCTTGACAGTGAAAGGCAGTTTGCCAAGGTCGTCAATAGAATGAATTTTTTCGGGACCAAGCCCCTGCTCCTGCATTTTATGCCTGTAATAAGGAACATTGAAATAAACCCTTTCGACAGTTTCAATAAGCCGCTCGCTTTGAACTCTCCTGAGCTCATCCCTATCCATGCATTCAAAATGTCTGTTCCAGATTTCCATAATAATTTGTTGCTCTATATAGTTCCGTTTCCGGTTTTTTCCCGCCCCTTACCCCACGCTGCACCGTGGCAGGCTCTCCCGGAAGGGGATCTTTCTCTAGTATCCTTCTGCCCTTCGCCCTTCGCCCTTCGCCCTTCGCATTTTCCCGCTCCTTACCCCACTCTATGGTGTGGCAGGCTCTCCATGGAGGGGATCTTCACACTTTGGTCGCCGGTCTTCTGTCTTCCATCATATCTTATACAACTCACTCGCATTCAGCAGTTCCATTTCATGATCCTTCAAAGCCCTGATGGCATCATCATTATTGCTGCACCTCAGGATGATAATCGACTTTGAGCCGCGCGAGAAGGCATACGTATATTCAACGCTTATATCGAGATCAGATAAAACCTTTAGAACTTTTGCATAATATTTTGCCTCATTGGGTGCCATGACAGAAATGACTTCCGACAGGTTTACAGTAAATAGTTGCTGTTTAAGCAGCAACTTTGCCTTTTCAGGATCTGATACAATAAGCCTCAGTATTCCGAACTCTGAAGTATCAGCTACACTAAGTGCGGTGATTTTTATATTCTCTTTACCCAGAACTTCAAGCACCTCGGTAAGCCGTCCGGATTTGTTCTCAAGAAAGATTGAAAGCTGCGGAATTATCATATTTTTAATTTTTTCTTACACAACAAACTTCTGTCAGAATACCCGAATATGTATAAAAAGCCGGACTAACATAGGAAAAATTATCCAGCAATTTCCCAAAAACTGTGTTTATCATTTTTCAATCCTTATCCTGGCGTCGACGACAGTAATATTCTTCTGACTGCCTATCAACGGGTTAATATCCATTTCCTTTATTTCAGTGGCAAATCTGAGCAGACTTGACAGCCTGACAATTATCTCAGCAAACCTGGCTTCATTGATTCCCGGTTTACCACGTGTTCCCTTTATTATTTTATAAGCCCTCAGACTTCTGATCATCGATTCCGCTTCACTGAATGTCAGCGGGGCCAGGCCTGATGAAACATCACCAAGGACTTCAACAAAAATACCACCCAGACCACAAAGAATAATATGTCCGAACCGTGGTTCATATTTTGCACCTATAAAAAGTTCGATTCCTGATATCATCTCCTGGACCATTACGCCAGTCACACCTTCTATACTTTTCATACGGTTGAATTCAGCTTCGAGGTGTTTCTGTGATTTGATATTAAGAGTTACACCCCCCACATCTGATTTATGAACAGGGCCGACAACCTTAAGGGCCACAGGATATCCTATTTCTTCCGCAAGTGCAAGAATTTCCCGTCTGGTCGTTGCCACAGCTTCCTTTACAAGCGGAATATGAGCAGCGGCCAGAAGTTTTTGTATTAATGATGGTTCGAGGTATCCGTTACCGGCACTGTCAATTATTTTCCGGATTTGTGCTATATCAACCTTTTCAAGGAATATTTTCTCCTCCGCCGGGAATGGTGTATTTGCTATTCTTGTCAGGGCTCTTCCAAGTACAACCTCATCTGGAAAATTAACATTCCCCTTGTTCATGAAGTTCTCAAGTTCCCTGAATGAACTTGATATCGAAGGAAGAATAGGATAAAGGGGCTTATTGCAACAGGTTATTTTCCTGTGAAGAAGTTCATAAACTTCTGTCATATCATTCAGGCCGTTATTCCCGAAAATAACGCTCATACCATCTATTGCCGGCAGTTTTTTGTCGACATATTCAATTATACTGTCGAGCTGATCGACTGTTGCGGTTGCTATCATGTCGATTGGATTGACTGCTGAAGCTCCGGGATTCATCATGGCCAGTATCTGGTTCTGATCAGCGGCATCAAGCTTTGGTATATTCATTCCACCTGACGATAACGCATCGGTAAGCATTACTGCAGGACCTCCTGCATGAGTAATTATTGCTATATTGCGACCCTTAAGTGGTTTATGCATAAAAACGGATGCAACGGTTGTAAGTTCCTCTCGTCCTGAGCATCGGACAATGCCCGCTTTACGGAACAGGGCTTCAACTGCGGAATCGGATGATGCCATAGCTCCTGTATGGGAGGAAGCTGCACGGCTTCCTGCCTCCGTTGTTCCTGCTTTAATGGCGGCAATCCTGCATCCTTTTCTTATTAAGGATGATGCATGATGTAAAAGTTTATCCGGATTAGGGATAGTTTCAACATAAATCAGTTTTATCGGAGAACTTTTTCCTGCTACATAATTTAGATCCCAGTATTCCAGCACCTCTTCTACTCCTGTTTGTGCGCTGTTTCCAACCGAAAAAACGCTTGAGAAACTTAGACCTTTTGGAAGTGCTGATTCTATAATGAACAATGCGGTTGCTCCCGATCCTGATACAAAATCACAGCCTTTATCACTAAGTTTCGGTACCGGGGTTGTAAATACACCATGATAGGTTTTGGTAACAACTCCGATACAGTTGGGACCTATAAGGCAGCCTCCTGAATTTTCAATAAGAGCCGCGATCTCTTTTTCAAGCTTGCGACCTTCCTCTCCTGCTTCACTGAATCCTGCTGAGATTATTATAAAAGCAGAAGTACCCTTTTCCTTAACCAGAATATTCACAATATCAATACAATATCTTGAAGGAACCGCAATAATTGCAAGATCAACGCGTGGAATATCCCTGACATCCCTGTAGGATCTGACTCCCTGAACAATGTCCTGCTTGGGATTGACAACAAAAAGGTCACCGGAGAATCTGCCGTCAATAATGTTCTTCAGGATTTTACCGCCGGGTTTTAAAAGATCTTCTGATCCTCCAACAACCACGATACTGGAAGGATTTATTAGTTTGTCATTTATCATAGCTATTTGCCAGGCTTGGGATTATTTTTTTTAACCGTACGATCTGAACTCAGAAAATCAGAGACCCGCAAACCGTTTCAGAAAACCCACATTGTTCGCTACTGCAAATAAATATATTTCTGATATATAACAAGTTACAAACACAGTCTTTTTTATTTTCGTGAAGGCAATATACAAAAAATTAATCCTACAAAACAAAAGAGTGATCATCTTAATAAGGAATGCTTATAATTTGTTAATATCGCTATTTTTGTATAAAGCAGTACAATAACCTGTCGTAAGTCAGAAACTGGAATGCTTTTATTTAAAATTATCACAATTGAACAGCAAAGTAATAATAACCAATAAAGATATCACAACTTCCGATCAATGAAAAAATTAGCTCTGACAATCATTCTGCCTGCATTATCATTATTTTCGTTTTCCCAGGGCCCATCTGACTATTATCTTCCCAAAAACAAATTGTACGATCCGGCTGTACCCACTCCCTTTCAGTTTTTCGGACACGAGCCAGGTGAATGGCATCTGACACATGATAAAATCTATTTCTACATGCTTGAGCTGGCAAAGAGCTCCGACAGGGCAATCTGGGAGGAATATGGAAGAAGTTATGAAAACCGTCCGCTTGGACAGTTGATAATCAGTTCACCGGACAACATCAGAAAAATCGAACAACTTCGTCTCGAACATGTTGCACTCTGTGATCCTTCGGTATCTGATAAAGCCGATATCTCAGGAATGCCTCTGTTTATTAAACTTGGCTATGGTATCCATGGCAATGAATCGAGTGCCCAGAATGCTTCAGCGCTTGTTGCCTATTATCTTGTGGCAGGACAGGGAGAAGAAATTAATGAAATACTGAAAAATACTGTTGTCCTTATCGATCCGGCTCTTAACCCTGACGGTATGCAACGCCATTCGACATGGGTAAACACTACACGAAGCCTCAACAATAATCCTGATCCGGCATCATGGGAATTCAGTGAAACCTGGCCAGGCGGAAGGACAAACCACTACTGGTTCGACCTTAACCGTGATTATATAATGCTTCAGCATCCCGAATCAAGAGGCAGGGTGAATGCTTTCCACAAATGGAAACCAAATATAAACACCGATCATCATGAGACCGGTGCAAATGAGACATTCTTTTTCCAGCCCGGAGTTCAGAGTCGCAATAATCCGCTGACACCAAAGGAAAATGGTGATCTTACAGCAGAAATAGGGAAATATCACGAAAAATTCCTTAATAATATAGGAAGTCTTTATTTTACTGAAGAGAGCTTTGATGACTTTTATGTCGGCAAAGGGTCATCTTATCCCGATATACATGGATCAATAGGCATCCTGTTTGAACAGGCAGGAGTGAAAGGCCATCTCAGGGAGACTCCCGGCGGATTATTGTCTTTCCCCTTTGCGATCAGAAATCAGTTCACTGTATCTCTTTCGACTCTTGATGCAGGCATACACATGCGTGAAAAACTGCTCGACAGCCAGAGAAGGTTTTACAGGGATGCATTAAAAGAGGCCTCCTCTTACCCGGTTAAAGCTTATGTTTTCAGTGAACCATCTGATAAGGCAAGGGTCTCGGAATTCATAAACATTCTTTTACAGCACCGGATAAAAGTATTCAGGACTACTCGCAATATTACAATGAATGGAATCCTTTTTAATCAGGCAGACAGCTATATAGTTCCTCTTAAGCAGCCTGAATACAGGTTCATCAGAAGTCTTTTTGAACCTGTTAAGGAATTCACAGATAGTATTTTCTATGATATTTCCACATGGGTTCTTCCGATGTCGTTCAACCTTAACTGCGCGGCCCTTACTCTGCAAAAAGATGTTGACGGACTATTTGGCGCCGAAATAACTGACACTCCTGCCGTTAGAGGATCTCTTGAATCAGATGATTCCCCTTTTGCTTACCTGTTTGAATGGAATGACTATTTTGCACCTAAGGCGCTTTTTATGCTTCAGAGCAAGGGCATCAGGGCAAGAGTATCAACTGAGGGCTTTGTTTACGATGACGGGAAATTCAAAAAAAGTTTCTGCCAGGGAACAATAGTAATCCCTTCAGCCGGACAGCCCCTGGAAGGGAAGGATCTGAAGTCACTTACTGAATCTGTTGCAAAGGATTGCGGAATAACTGTTTATGGAGTAAATACCGGACTTACGCCTGAAGGCATAGACCTTGGCAGCAACAAGATAGTAGTGCTCGAGAAGCCCTCGGTGGCAATGATTGTGGGTGATGGAGCCAACAGCACCTATGCAGGAGAGATATGGCACCTGCTTGATTACAGGTTCAGAATGCCTGTCACATTGATTTCAGCTTCACGGTTCGGCTCCTTTTCACTTGAACGTTATAATGTTATCATTATTACAGGATCGCCGGCAGTAAGCAGCCAGGGGATTGAAAATCTCAAAGAATGGAACAGCAAGGGAGGAACTATAATAGGATTTGAAAGCGGCAACAACTGGCTGGTAAAAAACAAGTTAGCCGAAATTGATTTTATTCCCGAACCCGCCGAAACCAGAAAAGAAGGTATCTATAAGAACCGCTCCGACGACAGGCAGGCTCAGCAGATCCCCGGATCAATTTTTCAAACCCGTCTCGACCTTTCCCATCCGTTATGCTATGGTTTCATAAGAGATCTGCTTCCGGTCTTCAAAACAACAACATCTGTTGCAAAAAACGACCAGAACATCTACAATAATCCTGTTAAATACACCGACAATCCGCTGCTGAGTGGCTACTGCACCGACGCAAACATTGGCCGGATAAAGGGATCACCCTTCGCAAGCGTCCATGGTACAAGGATAATTTCGCTATATGACAATACAAATTTCAGGGCAATTTGGTATGGAACAAATAAGATATTCCTGAATGCGATATTTTTAGGACAGATACTACGGTAAAAGTTCTGAATAAGGTTTTAAATATTTCCTTCAGACACAAACCCTGCATGAAATCAGAAATAACGTAATGCGAAATCAATATGCTATTACAGTCAGAATATCAGTTCTGAAACTTCATTTCTTGCAGCTTTAAGCCAGCGGGCCGAATCGGTCTGATTTGCGAGGTTGACCGGGCCCTGAATTCTTTTATGGAAAAGTACAATTACCTCGGAACCGTATCTGAGAGGATCGCCTTCAATTACGTTGATAAGGACTTCTCTTTCTCCTTCAGTATTAACATTAATGAGAGCCATACCTTTTGATTTGGCATTCTCCGTTTTAAGCGAAACAGCGTATATGCCTGCTGCAGGAAGCAGCTTGCATTCTTCTGTTAAAGGAACTCTGGCAAGGTTTATTTCGTAAAAGTTGTTTCTGTAGGGGAATCTTTCAGAATGCCCAATTACAAGATAATAATGATCAAGATAGGCATTTGCCTTCTGAATGTATCCATCACTGATAGCCTGGCGTATCTTGGTAGAACTTACGGTTTCGTGCATTACTTCCTGTTCCGGTATCTCCTCAGCATCAAAATTATATAAGGTACGCATAGCCCAGAGCTGTCTGTAATCACCTTCCTTATTAAAGCCAAAATGATGGTTGAAACCTGCAACAACGACCCTCGCTCTAAGCATTCCGCAAAGAAAATCCCGCACGAACTCCTCACTTGTGATCTTTGAAAATTCGCGGGTGAATTCAACAAGTATAACATTATCGAGGCCGGCTTTTTGAAGCAGATATAGTTTTTCTTCCTGCGATGTTATTAGGCGCAAGTCTTTTCCCGCTGTTTCAGGATAAAGGACTTTCCGTGGATGCGGATAAAAAGTAATAAGAACAGATTCGCCGTTGTACTTACCGGCAAGCATTCTGAGCCTGTTAAGAATTGTTTTGTGGCCTATGTGAACACCGTCAAATGAACCTGTGGTTACAACAGGATTCCTTATCACCGATGCTTCCTTAAAGCTTGTGAAAATTCTCATGCGGTAACCACAAATATTTTAAAGTTTGTTTTCCTTGACAAAATATGCAACTTTTTCAATCGACGTAATCATGTCATATTCTTCAAGATATACGTCGGAAGGAACGTTCAGTGGCACTGTAGTGAAATTTAATATTCCCCTGATCCCTGCCCTGACAGATTCCTCTGCAATCTCTTTTGCAAAATCTGCCGGAACCGTAAGTATTGCAATTTCAATATTAAGCTCGCTTACTATTTTTACAAGCTCATCGTAGGGATAGCATCTGACACCGGAAATGACTTTGTTGATTTTCTGTGGATCTGTATCAAATGATGCTACAAGGTTGAGTTTTGACCTTTTTCCCTTGAAATAGGCAGCAAGGGCCCTTCCTAAATTACCAATGCCAATTATCGCCACATTCATTCCTTTTTCGGAATCAATGATACGGCTGATCGTTTCAATAAGTTCCTTTACATCATATCCCTTACGATGTACACTGGTATAACCGATCAGCATAAAGTCGCGCCTGACCTGGACCGCAGTTATATGAAGCCTTGCAGCCAGATCGTGTGAAAAGATAAAGTTCCTGTTTTCTGCAAGGCAGGCAAGAAGTGTCCTCCTGTATTCGCTCAGCCTTTCTACTGTTTTTCCTGGTAATGAAGCCATAGGTTTCAGTTAATATTAATTTGACTTTTTGGGAAGACGTACTGTAAAGGTAGTACCAATATCAGGTACGCTGTCGACAGCAATGCTGCCGTTGTAAAGTTCAATAACTTTCCTGACAATTGAAAGACCCAGCCCGCTTCCGGTAATATTTTTGGTTTTTTCATTCTTGATCCTGACAAATTCGGAGAACAGGTTTTCCCTGTCGGTTTCTTTTATGCCGATACCGGTATCAGAAAAGGATATTATAACCTCATAGGAATTTTCATCTATGGTAACCTCGGCTTTCCCTCCTCTTTTATTATATTTCACGGAATTTGAAATCAGATTATTAAAAATAATTTCAATATCTGTAGGATCAGCCATTATTACTGCGTCTGACTTTACGTTCATAGAAACTGCAACCTCCATTTGTATTGCATAGGGTTGTACGGTGACAATGGCATTTGAGGCAATAGAGGACAAATGAACTTCTTCTATCTTTTCTTCCTTGCGTTCAAGACGTATTTTGGTAAAATCGAGAAGATCCATTATAAGATTCCTCATAGACTGAACTCTCTGCAGGGAGCGGTCGATCGGTATCGCATAATCCTCAATCAGGTCGCCTGACTGTCTTTCCTGCATCATTCTCAGATAACCTTCGATGGCATTCAGAGGGGCTTTGAGCTCATGTGAGAGTACAGACAAAAACTGGTATCTTATTTTCTTACCCTCCTCATTCATTTGATGGGTTATTCTTTTCAGATACTGTTGTTTCGTTATATTTTCGATACTCGACTTAAGTTCCTGGGGAGTGAATGGCTTGGGTATGAAGTCAGTGGCCCCGAACTTATGAGCCTTTACAGCGACATCGAGTGAGGCATAGGAAGTTATCATTGCAACAACTATGTCATACCTCTTGTTCCTTATATATTCAAGCACATCGATACCCTGGATCCCGGGTAATTTATTGTCGAGAAGAACAATGTCGGGTTTATCCCTGTCAATGATTTCAATACCGTCCTCACCAGAGGCTGCTTCAATGACCTCAAAGGCATAATCTTCATCCATAAAGGGATAATTTACCTGAAAGGTTTTGAGTATCCTGGTCACACCTGAACGTATACCAGGCTCATCATCAACAACAAGTACTTTAAGAACTGCCATATCAGATTTTTAAAAGTTTCATTATCTCCTGATCAAGCTCTTCAGCTCTTATGCCTTTTTCAAGATACCGGTCGGCACGGATCCATGATTTCTCCGCTTCAGAATCGAGACTGAAAGAAATCCCTGTTTCATGTGCAACTGCAGTTGCAAGTATTACAGGAACATCAGGATATTTTCTTTTCAGCTTGTAGCAAAGGATGAATCCGCTGTCGTCACTCTCCATCATAAGGTCGAAAATCGCAAGATTGGGTTTGAATTTGTTTATGACAGCCTCTGCTTCAGCCTGGCTTTCAACTGCCACAGTCTTGTATCCGGCTCTTCCCAGGTTTGTTATTGTCTGAAAAAGATAATCGGGATCATCATCAGCAACAAGTATAGTAAGATCACTCTTCCTCATCCCACTTTTATTTATAATTTTTTAAAAATCGCGTTAGTCAGGCAAAGATAATTCAATTCAGCTTTTTCATTCCTTTCCTCGGGGCAATAGTATCCTGAAACTGGTCCCGGTCTGAGCTTTTAAAGGATCATTATTTGATTCTACAGTTATCTGTCCCTTATGCATTTTCACAATACCATAGGCAGTTGCAAGTCCGAGTCCTGTACCATGACCTATCCCTTTTGTAGTGAAGAATGGTTCAAAAATTTTGCTTTTGTCTTCTTCCTTTATGCCAGTGCCCGTGTCTCTGATAACAATTGACACATCCCCGAGGTTATCTTCAAGAATAATATCTATTGAACCGCCTGATGGCATGGCATCGATGGCATTTTTAATCAGGTTGGTAAGCACCTGAGTCATCTGCTCCACATCGAGCATGGCATCGGGATTTGTGGTCTGGTCAAGGACAGATATCTTCACATTTTCCGGAACCACAACGCCCGAAACACTGTGATCGGCCAGCTCCCGTATGTTGACAAGCTGATGGTTTACCTGGTTTTTGCGAGCAAAATTAAGAAGTCCCGCAACAATTTTCTTGCATCTTCCAGCCTGCTCCACAATAAGTCTCAGATCTTCCCTTACAGGAGCGTCCTCCGGAGCTTCTTCAAGAAGGATATTGCTATACATGATGACTACTCCGAGCGGGTTGTTTAGCTCATGGGCAATACCTGCCGAAAGTTGCCCCATGTGGGCAAGCTTTTCCGATTGCTTCAGGGCCTGCTTCATCGAAGTCAGTTTCTCATTTGTCAGTGCAAGATCCCTTACAGATTTGTGCAGTTTTTCTATAGTATATGGCAGGCACATTTCAATTTCAGCAAGTCCTTTCTTAATAGCTATGGCATGTTCGACACATGTTTCATAACCACAGGCACCGCAATCAAGTTCATCTTTTTTGGTAAACTTACCCATGGAAGCAAGTACTTCTTCAAGTCCTGATTCATCAAAAACCTCCGGACGATGGTCCTCGGTCCTGTGCCTGATTGAAAGATCGAGACCCGAGAATTCTTTAACTGCATTATTCCAGCTTTCATTATCAATGCCCTTCATTTTTGAATTTGCATAAGAACTTACGAGGGCCCGCCGGTTATACTGCTTTCCGTTCTTCGACAATCCCGGTCCCATTATACATCCTTCGCAGCAAAGAAGTTCCATGTGCTGATTTTTAATAAGTCCGGCCTCGTACTCCTTAAGCGCTCCCTGGAAATCTATCCTTCCTTCCGCGGCAATTATATTTCCTGTGATGGCATCGTCGTTAATATTTGCCGTCTGAAGCAGTCCGTGGGTTACAGGAAATATCGCACCTCTTCCGCCTACAGGCGGATCAAAATCGGATGGGGTGACATTCTCCCGGCTGATCCTGAAAAGGTCAAAAAGCTCCCTTAACTCTGAAAATGTAATTGCCTCATCTATCTCTGTGCTTTCAGCCTTTTTTGCGACACAGGGTCCAATGAAGACAACCTTCATATCCTGACCGTATTTTGTCCGTATGACCCTGCTCATTGCCACCATGGGCGACACCACAGGGACAAGATTATCAACAAGGTTGGTGTGATAATGCTTGATATAATTTACTATTGAGGGACAATCTGAAGATATATAATATTGCTTATTGGCATCAACCAGTTCCTTATACTTACGGGCAACAAGGTCAGCTCCGAACGATACTTCATGTACATATTTGAATCCGAGCAATCTTATCATACTGATCAGTACCCTGTAATCAAGGATTTCATGAAATTCTGCAGGAAAGCTTGGTGCCAGAAGGGCTGAGACATTGTCCTCCGAGTCGAGCAGCTTTAAAACCCTGTCGGTTGTGTTAAGGAAAACTTTTGCACCCTGACTGCATACTTTTGTACAGTTTCCGCAAGCTATACACCTCTCATCAATCACTTCCGCCTGTCCTCCGACTATGCGTATAGCCTTTGCAGGGCATTCCCTGACACATGTGTAACATGTCCGGCATAGTTCCTTTATTGTATAGACAAGCATAATTCAAATGTTTTTAACTTCCATGTCCTTTCCTGAAGCATATAGCTTTTACGGCCGGCTATAAATATATCAGAGAAGGACATTCTTTTTTTCAAAATGTGTATAAAAAATACTTTTGTCCGATATTTCCCTGTTTTCTTTCAGCAGCTTTCCTAAAATGTTGATTAGAGAGGGTGATTTGCATGGTAAACTTATTGCTTCAGTTTCATCGGCCTGGTAAACAAGCCTGGCTCTGTTTTTAAGATCTTCCTTTGATGAAATGAAAGGCAGACCTGCTCCATGAACGCAACCACCCTGGCAGGTCATGACTTCAACAAGATCGTAAGATGTACCTGCAGCCTCTGATGAGAACAATTTTTCAAGACCAGCAAGCCCGTCTACGACAGCTATCTTAATTTCATTTTCTCCTATCTTTATACTGCAGTCCCTGAATATCCCGGGAGATCTTAGTTTTTTAAGCAACTGCTTGTCTATCTCCCTGCCGGTAAGCTCATAATGATACAATCTGATCACACCTTCGGCGAATCCGCCCGACACCTCAGCCAGTACTGCTGAAGAGCTTCTTCCGTTTAAAGGTTCGTCGCCAGGTTCTTTTTCAATATTTGTTATGTCAATGCCATTAAGGCGAATAAGCCGTGCAAGCTCCCTTACTGTCATTACTGAATCGACATCACTTATACCCTTCCTCATCATCCCGTCGCGTCTTGCTTCGTATTTCATTGCCATACAAGGCGTTACTGAGACTGAAAATATCTGTTCCGGTTTTACTCCAAGCTGGTCAGCAACAACTGTTTTAATCAGGATACCGGTAAGCTGCTGTGGTGATTTTACTTTTGAAAGCTGGGGTATTAAAAATGGAACAAACTGTTCGGCATATTTAACCCAGGCCGGACATGCTGAAATGAAAAGAGCCTTGTCCTTCTTCTTTTGGATTTTTTCGGAAAGCTGGGAAGATATTTCAGAAATACAGACATCGGTTCCCGTGCCTGTGTTATAAACCTTGTCAAACCCTATCTTCCGGAGGATTGCATTCAGGTTCCTGTCAAAATCCTTTGAGTATTTTATTCCAAGTTCTTCTGCAATCCCTGCCGATACAAGAGGCGAATACTGAATGGCTTTAACAATATCATGTTTGTTGAGATATTCCTGAACCTCAGTGATATTATGCTTTTCATGCAGGGCTCCGGTAGGACATACCAGCACACACTGCCCGCACTGGATGCAGCTTGAAAAGTTGAAATCGCGGTCGAGAGCAACACCAATATGTGTCTGACGGCCACGGTTTATAAAGTCGAGGGAAGTTGCGGTTATTACCTCTTCACAAACCCTTACGCAGCGGCCGCACAGAATACATTTTGCAAGTTCCCTTACAATGCCCGGGCTTGACTGGTCGAGACGCTGCTTTATTTTTTTTCCTTTTATCCTTCTTTCTCTTATATTGAGCTCTTCAGAGAGCTTTTGCAGCTCGCAGTTCAGGTTCCTGTCGCAATAAAGGCAATCATCGGGATGATTTGAAAGAAGAAGTTCAACAATAGTTTTTCTTGCCATTATTACCCGAGGGGAATGTGTTTTTATTTTCATCCATTCCTCAACAGGCTGAGAACAGGCAGTAACCAGACGTTCCCTGCCTTCCACCTCTACAACACACATCCTGCAGGCTCCTGTCGGTGTGAATTCCTTCATTCTGCAAAGGGTGGGTATTATGATCCCGTTACGGTTAAGGGCCGAGAGAATTGTCTCTCCTTTTTCGGCTTTGATCTTTTTATTATTTACCTGTATTGTGAAAAGCATACATTAATGGTCTGATGGTCTGATACGATTTTGGTTTTACCTTACAATTACTGCGCTGAATTTGCAAACATCATAACATATTCCACAGCCTGTGCATTTGTCCTCAACAATAAAGAAAGGCTGCAGGCGTGTCCCATAAATTGCATTCACAGGACATTTTCCTGCACAAACAGTACAGCCTGTACATTTCTCGACATCGATGCTGAATGTCCGCAGGCCTCTGCACACATTTGCCCTGCATTTTCTGTCGAATATATGTTCCTCGAATTCCTCTCTGAAATTACCAAGGGCGCTGACAAAAGGATTCGGGGCTGTCTGGCCAAGCCCGCAAAGCGATGCATCTTTCATAACTGTTGAAATTGTTTCGAGCTGCATTACTCCCTTGAAGCGTTCAAGTGTAGTCCCGGATTCTTCGTTGGCGGGTTTGCGGATAACGCTTTCGAGTATTTCGAGTATTCTGCCTGTTCCCTCGCGGCATGGAATACATTTTCCGCAACTTTCATTACGGATAAATTCCATATAATATCTCACCATATCTACAATACAGGTTGATTCATCTATTACAACAAAACCACCTGCTCCCATACCAAGACCTCTTGCACGCATCTCATCAAAATCAACAGGAGTGTCGAGATACTCTTTAGTTATGAACATTCCCTGCGCTCCTCCAAGCTGAATTGCCTTAAATTCCCTTCCATCTCTTATCCCGTCGACGATTTCATCAAGGATGGTCTGGAGAGTGGTGCCCATTTCCACTTCAACCACGCCCGACATTCTGCCGCGCCCTGTGATTGCAAATATCTTTGTGCCAGGGCTTTTTTCTGTTCCTATTGATCTGAACCATTCAGGGCCGTTCTGCATAATAAGCGGAACATTCATGATGGTCTCTACATTATTAATAACAGTAGGTTTTCCCATCAGGCCTGAAGTGGTCGGATAAGGTGGTTTGAGCTGGGGCATGCCTCTTTTACCTTCAAGGCTGTTAATAAGCGCCGTTTCCTCGCCACAGACAAATGCTCCCGGTTCAATCCTTACAGAAATGTCAAGATTATAGCCGCTCGAATAAATATTATGCCCTATTATACCATATTCCCTTGCCTTGTCAATAGCTTTCTGTACCCTCTCGCGTGCATGGCCCGAATTGCACTTCAGATATAATATCGCATTTGATGCCCCTGTAGCATAGGCAGCAATTGCCATGCCCTCAATGAGCCTGTGAGGATCGCTTTCGAGTATGGTGCGGTCGCTGAAAGAACCAGGGTCGCTCTCCTTGGCATTGCATATCACATATCGGGCATTGGAAGATGTATTTAGCGCCTGCTTCCATTTCAGCCCTGTAAGATATCCCCCTCCGCTCCTGCCCCTTAGGCCGCTCCTTTCGATTATGTCGCAAACTTCTTCGTATGTATAATGCCTTATCGTCTTTATGAAAGTACGGTATCCTCCCCTGGCGATATATTCCTCTATGCTTTCGGGATCATAACATCCGCAGTTGCCAAGGACTATTCTCTTCTGACTGGCGAAGAATGGCAGTTCATTCATGAAAGGAATACCTGGCCATAACTCAAATCCTTTCGATCCAATCTGTCCGAGAAGATCTTCATCATTAATATCATTATGGAATACACCATTGAGCAAGGGTTCAACCTTTTCTTCAGTTATATTCCTGAAAAATAGCTTATTTTTCCCAGGGAGCTGGACACAGACCACAGGTTCATAGTTGGCAGGACCGACACAACCCACTTTTACAAGTACAGAATCTGATTCATTCTCTTCAATATAGGATTTAATGGAATTAAATGTCTTATCAGCGCCTGCAATCAGACTGCTTGTATTCGATGAAACATGTATTACAGTAACATCTGTCTTGTCACGGCGGATTTGCTGCAACATCTTTTCCGTTTCAGCCGGAAGTGTGTCTGATTCGAATAACAGGACCTTTTGTTTAAGGAATGCCTTTAAATCCTCCATTCAATCATTTTCAATTATATACTTCATTCTTTTAATAAGATCCGGCACCTGTTCAGGACGTACCCGGATATTATATTCACCATTGACCAGAATTACCGGGCCATGAAAGCATCCTCCCATGCAGGTGACAACGTCGAAGCTGAAATTTCCGTTACGGGTTGTCTGCCCTGGTGCTATCCTGAGCTCTTCCCTGAATTTGTCAATAACAGCCTGGGATCCGTTCATAAAGCATGATGTCCCGTTGCAGATCTTTATATGTATCTTTCCGGCCGGGAAAAATCTGAACTGATCATAAAATGTTGCAAGCCCGTAAATTTTTGTAGTACTCAGGCCCAGATGGCTTCCAACTTTGACTATTGCCTCTTCTGACAGATGTCCTTCTGATGCCTGGATCTCCTGCAGCAGGGGGATCAGATCATCGCGCCTGCCCTGCTTGTATCTTTTAAGTATTATTTCAATATCCTGTGCCATTTCTGACCAGCCTTTCAATTCCCTCAAATATAATTAATTTTATTGTTACAAAATAAACATTGTTATTTTATTAACAATAAATCAACCCGGATTATTTATTGATTTCTTCATCCTTACTTCCGGCAAGTCGTTTCAGATTAAAAGAAGTAGGAAAATAATTACTACATTTGAAACTGTATATTTTCAGGATTATCAATGAATCAAAGGATTGAAATGCAGATTTGTCTTGGCAGCTCGTGTTTTTCAAGGGGTAACAGGGAGGTTGTGGCATTTATAAGAGATTATCTGAAGAAGAATCACCTTGATGACAGGATTATTTTCAAAGGAGCCAGATGCATGAACCTCTGCAGCAATGGTCCCAACCTGAAAATCAACGACAGGATCATTGAAGGCGTTACCATATCAAGGATAGAGGGAATACTGGAAAAGGAATTCGGTGACATTAAGTAGATATTTTGAAGAAAACAAGATGACCGAAATAAAGCCAATCTTTTACATAAACGATCAGAAATGCAGGAATTCATACTCCTGTGTCAGGGTCTGTCCGGTCAATGCAATTGAGGTAAGGGCACAGAAAGAACATCCGACGATAATACCGCAAAGATGCATAGGATGCGGATTGTGTTTTATAGCATGTTCGCCTGCAGCGATTGAATTCCGCGATTCAAGGGAAGAAGTTAAAAAGCTGCTTTCATCGGGACGAAAGACCGCAGCACTTGTTGCTCCGAGCATAGCATCGGAATTCGACGATATCACCGACTACCGGAAATTCGTCAGTATGCTGAGGGCTCTTGGATTTGATTATGTTCATGAGAATTCATTCGGTGTTGATCTCATTGCTTCAAAATATGCTGATCTGTTTAACATGGCTGAGGGCAAATACTATATAACCGCAAATTGCCCTGCCATTGTCAAGCTTATAGAGAAATACCATCCCGAACTGGTTCCAAACCTTGCACCACTTGTCTCTCCAATGATAGCAACTGCAATGGTTGTCAAAGAATTATATGGCGAAGATGTGGCTGCCATTTATATTGGCCCCTGCATAGATAACAAAGATGAGGCTTTGATGTACAGGGGAGGGAAACTGGTCGACGAGATTCTGACATTTATAGAGCTGAGGCAGATGTTTGAGGAATTTGATATCCAGGAACGTATCGTAAAAATGTCGGAATTTGATCCTCCTTATGGCCACTGGGGGGCTCTATATCCCCTGCCTGCCGGAATACTACAGGCTGCCGGCATCAGACGCGACATTGCAGTGAGCGGCGTAATAACTGCTGCGGGCCGTGAAGATGTTTTTGAAGGAATAAACGATTTTGAGAAATATATTGACACGATTCGCCATCATTTCAACATGTTTTTCTGCCATGGCTGCCTTCTCGGGCCAGGAATGGAAACCCATAACGAAAGGTTTAAAAGGAGGGCCCTCGTCAGGCTTTACGCTGAAAAACGTGTCAATAAGCTTGATAATAAACAATGGGAAAAGGACATTGAAAAATGGTCACAGCTCGATTTCTCAAGGAGCTTCAATCCAAATGACCAGCGAATTCCGGAACCTCCTGAAGAAGCAATCAATGAAGTACTGAAGATTGTCGGCAAAGAAAACCCTGATGAAGAACTCAACTGTGGAGCATGCGGCTACCAGTCGTGCCGTCATTTTGCAGCCACTGTTGCAAAGGGTCTTGCAGTGCCTGAGATGTGCCATACTTACAATCTCAGGAATAAACAGGAATATATTGAAACGCTCAGGCAGACCAACAGGAAGCTGGCAGAGACGAAAAGAGCCCTCAAGGAATCTGAAGAACTTGCGATGAGGGAAAAAGATATGGCACAGAGTGCATCGGATATGATGAACAACATGCTCGAAAAGCTTCCTACCGGAGTGGTTATTGTTGACAACAACCTTAAGATCCTTCACTCAAACAGGAGCTTTATTAACATCCTTGGTGAAGATGCCAGGGCAATCTCCGAGATAATCCCGGGACTTGTAGGAGCTGATCTGAAGACCCTGATGCCTTTCAATGTTTACAACATGTTCTCCTTCGTATTGAAGGAGGATGAGCCTGTTGTAAGCAAGGATATCCACTATGAGGACAGCATGCTTAACATCTCCATATTCCCGATAAAGAAGAACAGGATGTGCGGCGCCATCATTCGCGACCTGTATTCACCTGAGGTACAGGGAGAAGAGGTCATTAACAGGGTAAGCGATGTGATTGAAAAAAATCTCGAAATGGTCCAGAAAATAGGATTCCTCCTTGGTGAAGGAGCTTCTGAAACAGAACAGATGTTAAACTCAATTATCGAATCGTACCGGAAGAAATCACTGGGCCCGAGAAACAACCGTTAATAACCTAAAGTGTACAGGGATTTCTACATAGAGGTAAACAGCCAGCAGAGAAATCACGACGGTGAAAGAATTTGCGGAGATGTCTTTCTTTACAGGTATATTAAGGAGGAGGACAGGGTAATTGCCGTACTGTCAGATGGGATGGGGCATGGTGTAAAAGCCAATATCCTCGCCACTCTTACCGCCACAATGGCTCTTAATTTCACCCGCGAGCACAAGGAAGTCGACCGGATCGCAGAAATCATAATGAACACCCTTCCTGTTTGCAGCGAAAGAAAGATAAGTTATTCCACCTTTACAATTGTTGACATAGAAAGCAGCGGAAAGACAAACATTCTCGAATATGACAATCCGACAACCATAATCCTGCGGGGAACCGATATTTTCGACCCTTCATGGAAAACAGTTACCCTTGACAAGGGTAAAAATTCAGGTAAAATACTAAAAACCTGCACATTTACTCCCTCCAAGGAAGATCGTATCATATTCTGTTCCGACGGAGTTGCCCAGAGCGGAATGGGAAGCGAAGCATATCCCTTTGGCTGGGGAAGAGATGAAATTGCATCATATGCCTCAGCTCTTGTAAAGAGCGAAGCCTCAATGTCGGCAATCACACTTTCAGGCAAAATAGTCACTATGGCTCATAAAAATGATGCCTACAAGGCGAAAGATGATATTTCGTGCGCAACCATTTACTTCCGGGAGCCGCGTAAACTTCTTATATGCACCGGTCCCCCGTATGAAAAGGAAAAAGACAAGGATCTCGCAATGAAAGTAAGGGATTACAAGGGTAAGGTAATACTCAGCGGCGGAACTACTGCTGATATCGTTGCCAGGGAACTCAACAAGGTGATAATTGACGAACTCATATTCGAAGATCCCGAGCTTCCACCCGAAAGCTTTATCGAAGGCATAGACCTTGTGACTGAAGGCATCCTTACCCTTCAGAAAGTGAACGAGATACTAAAAAAATACAACAACAGTGTAAAACTGGGCAAAGGACCTGCTGATAAAATTGTAAGACTCATTATGGAGAGTGACGAAATTCACTTCATAATCGGAACCCGTATAAATATTGCCCACCAGGATCCCAACCTCCCTGTCGACCTTGAGATCAGAAGGACAGTTGTAAAGCGTATTGCACGTTTGCTCGAGGAAAAATGGCTCAAGAAGGTAAGCTTTGAGTATATTTGACTCCGAAATTCAGACCTTGTAATTCTATATTCCTTTCTCAAGAATTCTTTTAAAAAGCAATGGTTGTATATCCGGATGAGTAAGATTTTCAGGAAGAGAATCCATAAGTCTGATCTCTGCAATCTCTGATGTATCAGGCACAGGACCAATACTTGTCACCTCAGCAAAATAAAGCCGGCCGTAACCTGTTTCTCCGTTTTTCAATACAGAATAAGTCGCCACACATTCAATTTCAAAATCAACGGCTCCTGTCTCTTCCATCAGCTCTCTCGATGCAGCCTCATCTGCTGTTTCGCCGGGTTCAATATGACCTCCGGGGATTTCCCACGTTGTACGTTTATGATGGCGGACGAGGATCCATTGCCTTCTATATCGTGCGGTCACAACTGAATAAGTCAATGGGTCATCTGGATCATATGAAGGATTAAAGAATCTAACAGTTGTCATGGCACCTTATTACCCGGCCTCAAATGTAGAAATTAAAGCTGTAAAATAATATTAAGTACATTTGTATATTTTCTACCATTCTATCATGGGACTTTTCATTCTGCTAATAATTATCGAAGTTCTGACAATCAATGTCATAAGGCAGCATTTTTACGACAGGTCGTGGATGAGCTATTATTTTATCATGACTGTCAATGCCGTGATAAGCATCTGGCTCTGGGTACTCTGGATCAAAATAATATCATTCGGCGGCATTTATGATCAGCCCGGGAATATTTCAGCTATAACAAGCTTTTACGGAATGATGAGCGGAGTGGTCCTGCCCAGAACAATCATGATAGTGTTCCATTATTCAGGTATTTTAATCCGGAGAAGATCAGAGGGAGGCCATAGCAGGAGACTTACAAATACCGGAATGATCATTGCAGCCGTTATTTTTCTCGTAATAGCGGAAGGAGCTCTTTTTGGCCGGTTTAATTTCAGAACCGAAAATCTGGAGGTAAAGATCCCAGGATTGAAAAAAGACCTCGATGGTTTAAGGATTGTTCAGATCTCGGATATACACATCACTTCTTTTTATCATCATAATGACAAACTTGAAGAAGTGATGAAGAAAGTGAATGAGCTTAATCCGGATATTCTCGTAAATACCGGCGACTTTATTACTATAGGGTGGCGTGAATTCGGAAGGGCCGACACCATTCTCTCTCTTGCAGGAGCCAGATATGGGAAATTTGCCATAATGGGCAATCATGATATCGGAACATACCATCCTTATTTCACAAAGGCTGAAGAGGAGAACAATGCAATGATCATTAACAGACTTATATCATTATCGGGGTATAAAGTATTGAATGATGAGTTTACAATGGTCGACATTGGAGACTCAAAAATTGCAATGATAGGGGTTAAAACAGAAGGTTCCTTCACTCATCTGATCCATGGGGATCTGAAAAGGGCGACCGAACGGATCTATGGGGCAGATCTGAAAATCCTACTGGCCCACGATCCCAATCAGTGGGATAAAGATGTTACAGGCAAAACCGATATCGACCTGACACTATCAGGTCACACTCATGGAATGCAGATTGGAATTCTTTCAAAAAGGATTAAATGGAGCCCGGCGGTATTTTTCTATCCCCGGTGGAACGGGTTATACAAGGAAGGCGATCAATATCTGGTTGTCAACAGGGGACTTGGAGTGCTTGGGATGCCCTTCCGCATATGGATGCCGCCTGAAATAACAGTAATAACCCTTCGAAATGATCCTGACTGATTCACGAAAAGATGGCCGAAAAGAAAACGGGCAGCATACTGTCCGTGCTGCCCGTATTATGATTGTCTTACCTTTTTATCTCCAATGTTAACCTTACTGACCTAACTAACTTAACTAACCTGATTAACCGGACGAGCGTCCTTTATATCTTCCAGATTTGTTTGCCTAACCTTTAAAACCACGAAAGACTTTAAGATAAAACAGGATCCAATCAATAATTTTATATATTTCCTTATATTTTGTTTAAATTATTCATTTTTCAGACCGCAAGATTAATACTTTTATTCCTCAATGCTTAAAAATTAAATGATTTTTAACATTTTTTACAATTGTTAAACACTTTGATTTGCACAATAAAAACCCTTTCGAATGAGAACAATTTTTTTACCCTTATTTGCTTCAGTATTAATCCTGTTGTCTTGCGATAACCAGGAAAATGAATGGATAAGGATCAACCAGCTCGGATACCGGACATGTGATACTAAAGTTGCTGTTTTTATGAGCATTAAAGAAAAAGATCTGCTTTCGTTCAGGCTGATAGATGTTACATCAGGCAGGGTTGTCTTCGAAGAAACCAATCCCATGACCAGTGCTCCCCTTCCACCGTTTAAAAGTTGCAGCCGTCTCAATTTTAGTGATTTCAGAACAGAAGGAACATACAGAATTGTTGCAGGAAATGCTGTTTCTCCCGATTTCAGAATTTCTGACGATGTTTATGATGGTGCTGCAGATTTCCTCCTGAATTACATGCGTCAGCAAAGATGCGGGTTCAATCCCTTCCTGAAGGATTCGTGCCATACACATGACGGTTATGTAATTTACGGAGGAAAAGACGATTCAATGCATATCGATGTAACAGGAGGATGGCATGATGCTGCTGATTATCTGCAGTATGTAGCTACATCGGCCAATGCAACATATCAGATGCTTTTCTCCTATTCAGAGAATCCCAGTTCATTTTCTGATGGATATCTGGCAAACGGTCTTCCTGGCAGCGACGGTATTCCGGATGTGTTAAATGAGGCCAGATGGGGACTCGACTGGCTTTTAAAAATGAACCCGTCGCCAGGTGTAATGTATAACCAGATCGCTGACGACCGCGACCATATAGGTTTCAGATTCCCAGATGCCGATACTGCAGACTATGGGAGAGGAAGGGAGCGCCCTGTATACCGCTGCACAGGAGAGGTCCAGGGATTGTTCAGATACAAGAACAGGGCTACGGGCATTGCATCAACGGCAGGGAAGTTTGCATCGGCGTTTGCCAGGGGAGCTGATGTTTACAGATCGAAGGATCCTCAGTTTGCTGATCTTCTTGCTAAAAAAGCTGCAGCAGCATTCGATTATGGTCTCCTGCATCCGGGCGCCTGCCAGACATCGCCCGGAACCGCTCCCTATTTCTATGAGGAAGATAACTGGGTGGATGATATGGAAGTGGCAGCCATCGAATTATATAAGCTTACAGGTGAACCTAAATATCTTGATCATGCTGTTGGTTTCGGCCGGCAGGAGACTGTCACTCCGTGGATGGGCGCCGATACTGCCCGCCATTACCAGTGGTACCCGTTCATGAATATGGGACATCCCGCGATAGCTTCAGCATCGGCTGAGACAAACATCACTGCTGAGTTCATTGGCAACATGAAGCTGGGACTGAAGAAAATAAAGGCCAGGGGAGAAATCAATCCTTTCCTTATCGGTGTGCCTTTCATATGGTGCTCAAATAACCTTGTTACGGCAGCGCTCACACAGGCAAGTCTTTACAGGAAGATAAGCGGGGACAATTCATTTGAGGAGTTCGAAGCAGCCTGCCGCGACTGGCTCTTCGGATGCAATCCATGGGGAACGAGCATGATTGTCGGGCTTCCTGAAAAGGGAGACTATCCTGAGAACACACACTCTTCATATGTTGTGAAGGGATTACAGGTTCCGGGCGGCCTTGTTGACGGCCCTGTTTATCCGTCTATTTTTAAAAACCTGAAGTATATCTACCTGTCAGCTGATGATGAATATGCACGGTTCCAGAATAATATGGCGGTCTATCATGATGATTATGCAGACTACTCGACAAATGAATGTACAATGGACGGTACGGCATGTCTTGTTTATTATTTGTCATCCCTGGAGAAAAAAAAGGAGTAAGACCGGAAAATTCGACACTGATGACTGAAATTCAAAACTTTGATTATAAAATAATTCTATCCCGGCGACGTACAATCAGTATTACTGTAAGTCCCGACAAGGGTATTATTGTAAAAGCTCCGCTCAGGACTCCTGTAGAAACAATTAAACGATTTGTGGCAGAAAAATCGGGATGGATAAGGAAAACCCTTGACGGATTCGGTTCCCTTAAAAGAATTGACAGTAACGAAGGTTACCATGACGGTGACAATATATTGTTGTTCGGCAGATACCACAAGCTCAAACTGCTTCCTGCGACAGAATATTATGTCAAATTGCCGGAAGATAATGTAATTGAAGCTGGTTATGCCGGAAGCGACAATCCCGTTCTAATAAAGGCCATGCTTGAAAAGTGGTTCAGGCTGATAGCACAAAAGAGGCTTACACCGAAATTCAGGGAGCTGCTGACAAAATACTATAAATACGGTTTCAAGCCATCTGCTTTTTCAGTGAGATATATGAAAAAAAGATGGGGAAGCTGCTCATCGAATGGGAAGATAGCAATAAGCTACGATCTTATAAGGCTGGATGAGGTTTACGCGGAATATGTTATGATCCATGAACTGTGCCATCTGAAGCATCACAATCACAGTGCGGAATATTATGGTCTCCTTTCGGAAGTCTATCCCGGCTGGAAGGAGATAAGGAAGGATCTGCAAAGGTATATCCGCTAATACTTTGATAAGGTATGTTCCCGTTGTTGGAATAAATTGCAGAATAACTTGTTTGTCCGGAAACCTGGTAAGTATAGAGCCTGTTAAGATTGTCGTATGTAAATGGCTCGCTCACTGTAGCCGGATTGTTTGTCTTTTTATAACTTCTCGATGTAAGGTTTCCTGTACTGGCATTAAAGTTAAATGATTGTTCGCCGATTCCGGTTGTTATTTTATCAACAAATCCATTTGGTAAATAGTGAAAATTGGTTTTTAATACAGAAGTGCCCAGTGAAAATTGCTCTGCTGTCCCAGTGAAGTAATGTTATCAAGTTTCCAGACAAGTGTTCCTCCGTTTCTTATCTCAGTCTGATAGCCGTCAGTGTTAAAAGTATTTGTCAGTGTAATCCCTGATGGATATGTTACACTTGTATTATGGTTCCATTCATCAAATGCAAATCCCGTGACAAAGCTCTGGTCCCCGGAAATAGTTTGTGTAAGCTGATTCATTCTTCCATATGCATCGTAAGTATATGAATTTGAAACACCGGATGGACCTGTTATGGACTGTATTTGCTCCAGTCCGTTTCCGCTTGTAAAATAACTATAAGATGTTGCTCCTTCAGGTCCTGTTTTGCTCGTCAATTGACCTAATGTATTATACTGGAACGTATAAATTATATCCCTTGAATCGGTCTGCTTAGTCAATTCGTCGAAAACGTTATATTCAAATTTAGTATTACCATTATTGGGATTTGAAATACTTTGCTGACGGCCGTAA